>JGI24159J19872_10002377_pt1 | contig 22300 bp, 19 predicted proteins | sample Ectturendosymbi4_FD_19872 | JGI IMG/M metagenome (IMG submission 19872) | reverse complement strand
CATTTTTAAAATATTGTGTTGGATGTATGCAGCAACCAGGAGGCCAACTGTGAAATCGGGGGCACAGATTTCAAATGGGGGGGAGGGCACCACTGGCCCCCCCCCGCTGGCGACGGCCCTGGTTCAGCACGTGTGTGTTTATTGGTCTTGTAACAATCGATTTTGTTCTTTTTGACATTCCCTGACGCTGCATTCCTGTGAGTCCAAAGTTTCACAAAAAACTCAAGTTACCCATCCTGAAGTCTTGCGTGGTGCACTACCATTAAAAATGTATATAGATATGAGATTTATGCATTCTAAAAGGTGAAGATGATGTTGACTTGGAAACTTTGATGCAGCAGATCGACAGTGGAAATGACGAAATTTCTCAAAATGATCTCAGCAACTCTTATGGCGGAAGAGGTGCGTTTTTGCGAACTTGCAGTGTTTTCACTGGTCACGTGAAAACATTAATTGCTTGGCTTGAATTACGGTATACGTAAGGGTTCACATGCGCACTGAAGCGTGCTAAAAGCTGGAAAATACATCGTCAGCTCACTCGCCAACCGCTTTTGGCAAAAGTAGGGAGAGATAAAGCTTTTGCGTAGTGTTATTCATACCTCCCACTGAGGTTATTGAGGATGTTTTGCTCTGTCGTTCATGACTCGGTGTTGCGGTTTGGTGTTATGTGAGCTACGTTACATTCTTGTTAGCATTGCACTTGCTGTAAAAGCCTGTTTGACAGTGCAATTCTTATTTCACTATTTTCGGACATGTGCTTTTACTAAAGCCAGATTGCAGTCTTAAACCCCGTTGTTTCTCAAATTTCATGCTTTAATTAAATGTACGTTTTGATTACATTCCACAGACCCGTACATCTGAATTTTCGCTTTGCATCATTTTTTTATAACATCTCCCTTCAGCTTCAGGCTCTGCTTTCTTTTAAAATATTCGTGTGTTTGATTTTCTGTTTGTCGAGCAAAAGGACGAAAGCATTCTGCTTATGTTTACGTAATGTTTAAAATGACTTTTTATGGCGTCTGATATCACCTGCTACTGCTTTTTTTCGCTGGAACATTTCGGTCGTTTTTCTCATTAAAGTATTACAACTTATCGCAACAGTGTTCACTAGTCTGTATTTTCAGACATTTTTACCCAATTGACCTTTTTCCGGTCATTTAAAAAAAATTCGGTCTAGGACCGAATGGCACGCTCATTTTTTTTTGCTTTGATTAGTTTGCTTTTGCACACTCTTGTGCATTGTGATCTCGTTTCAACAGGTCAGCATCTTCAACTCTGAATTATTATACTTCGCAATCTGTAAAAATGCAGTTCTCCGCTTGTCGCGCTCGAGCTAAAGCAATCGAGAAAAGCGTTGTTAAGTTTTTGGGATGCTGGACTACTTGTTGCCGTTCAGTGTAGTTGCCATGCCGGGTGTTATACGTCACAGGCGTAGCCATGGGGCCATTCCCCCCAAAAAGTTTTTAGCATATCTAGTCATTTTGTGCTTTGAGAAGCGGCGTCCCAAACGAAAATACTGTTGCTCGCCTAAAGTCAAACATATTGCCCCTAAACAAATTCAGGGCTGGCTACGGCACTGTTTTTCGTAACACAAACTGCAGTCGGTGGTTCTCCGTCTAAAACCGCGGCAACGCTGAAACAATTGCAACTTGTTTTCAATCAAAGATCGCACGCAACCTTTTTCACCCGCAGCGCCACTATTCACCCGCCCGAGCTGCCCGTAAAGCACCCGATCTTGAAAAAGTTGTACCGAGGCGAGAAGTCCAAGTAAAGCGCGAGCGAACGAAGACGAGACACCCTCTACTCAGCGCTGACAATGCTCAATGAAAAAGCCCGAGTTAATAACCTTAATCAATGAAGTGGGTGGTGGCACAGCGATAGGCTACAAAGCAAGCAAGCTCACGTTCTACAATGTAAGTCGTAATCGAAGGCTAGGACTGTGCCGGAGTGGGGAGTCACCACTGATCTGAACGGAGAATATATTTTGCCTACTCTTTTTGCCTGTTGAGTAGGCATCATGATTCCCATTAAACAGATCTTCCTATAATTGCCAAACTTTAAAAATAGGACAGTATGCACAAAGTATGAATTGCAAAAAACATTAAGTATCAAAAAATGATCATTGTCAATAAATTGCCATGGTCAAAAATTTTTTGCCAAAAACTGCCATAACCTGAACAAACACTAGCCATATTTTTGCCAAGCATCTGGAAACCCTAGGTTCATTCATCAATCACTGCCGTTCCGTCTAGGTGTCGCTTCCAACAGCAACGCTTTTTGCGCAAAAGCGAAGGTCAGCAGCTTGATAATCGCATCACAACTGCACAACAGCGCGCTACGGCCGGACATGACAAAAGCACTTCCGCGTTAGCTCGATCAGCCCGATGTGGCGTACCTGTTTTTAAGTGTTTTTCGTATTCATAGCTGTAGCTTGTGTGAGGCGAGTGCTCACTGTCATCCCGTGGTGCTGAGCACGGTTTATTTACTATGACTCACGCATGATGGGGATTTTCTCATCTCGCCATGCGGCGATTGCTTCTCGCAGCCATTCAGTTCGCGAGCGCCTCGAACCAGAGAGCTAGTCGGAGTGGACTACGGTACCCCGCTGTAGTCTCGCAGCTTTACTAATGACAAGAGCGGACGGTGCTAATTACTTTTGCTTTGTGTCTAGTAGTCAGGTCAAACATGTTTTAAGCTGGAGTAAATTGGCAGAACATTTCAATACGCTCTTGTTTTCAGTTTCAAAACGTGAGCAATTAGCAGTGTCTGCTGACAGCGCAGCACATGTCGATAGCTTTGGTCTTGGACTGGCTTGGGAGCGGCCTGGCTTTTGAGTACCGCGTCGCTTTCCCTATGGTTTTCTTGTTTTAGCTGCTGTCTCTAGTGCAGTGTTTCTCAACCTTTTCGCTCAAGGGAGCCAAATCCAGACCTAGGACTTTGTTAGAGAGTCGCGCTAAAGAAATTTTAACACAAGGTAATCAACACTTTGTTTTACTGCAGAACGAAGTCGCTTATACAAAATATTAGAGATTTTATTGAAAGACTGCTGAGGGCCGCACAAGGGCGCTTGGGAACCGCATGTGGCTCTCAGAGCAGTAGTTGAGAATCACTGATCTATTGTGAGTTGTGTGTATGTGGACAAGTCCTTTAATTGTTTATAGGTCTGGAAAAAGGTAAAAGCGTTGTTGCTGGCAGCTCTGAAAATATCTGTTACAGAAAATCAGGCTTTGAATGCAAGTGACGACTCCATTGAGAGTGAAGAGGGAAGTCATACGACTAACAAGTCCAGCTTCTTCGAAAAGCATATTCTCAAATCGCTCCCTGTAGCTATTCTTAGCAAAAGGTAAGATTGTTGTCAATTTGTAGATCTGAATTTTAATGATTGTCACTGCCAGATAGAAAGGCCACTTCCGGGTATAACTCACATATGCTAGTGTGTGGTCTGGTAGTAGTTCTTCCGTATTTCCAGTTGTCTGAGGTTTGCTGAGTAGTGTAAGTTGTGAAAATCCCTGCTTGATCATCAACAGTCTGCGACATTCAGCCTAAGTACGTGCAGCCCGTTTTTCGCCCTCAGGACGTTTCACAGTTTGACGTCCAAAGCTTGTTGAGATGAAGAAACCACTTAATGTAACAAAAAAGCCGTCGAATTTCCTTGGTTCTCACATTCTGGGCATGTGTACATTTATCGTGTCCCCATTGTTATTTAGATTTGCCGACTAAACGTGAAACTGATCTATTGACAATAAATTTCGATACCATGTAGCACGGGCAATTCGTACATCGTTTCTTGCGTATTTTGTCGAAATCTTGTCATTGGCGTCTCTTGGAATTGCGTTGCTCAACCAGTTTGCTGTTGTTTGGCACAAGCGCATAGAACTACGCTGAAACGTTTTCGCAGGAACCGTTACTTGAACGTGTGGATGTAATATTCCTAGTACCTCAGGCTACAGCTCAGTTGTTGCACCTGCTTAACGGGACGCATGTATCGCCACAGGAAGCTGTTCGGATCGCACTCAGACCTGACGTCGTCCGCCCCCTCGCCCAGCTCCGCCTTGTCCATGCCTACCAACCCCCACACAGGGACTCCGCTGATGAAGAGGAAGGTATTTCGCATTTGTGGGGTTTCGCGCAGAGAAAGTTGTTCATAGGTTTTCGTTCACGCCCGCGTCGCACAAGTTCGTGAATGCGAATTTCCGCACTCGTCAATCAAGCGCGCGTCGTGCATGGGTAGCTTCCGCTACCAACGCTGTTGACTGTTGTTCCGCTTTGCGTTTGGATCCGCGTTGAGTGTGGTGGCAGACGTATATTCCTGAGCAATCGTTGCCTGATCTTACCAGCAATAACCACTTCGTGTGCTTTCCACCTGCTTGTGGTTCATTCACTCGCGTGGTGAGGACGTCCGTCGCTCAAACGTGCGGGCGTCTGGAAATTCTTCTGCGGTTTTTCCAAATGTTTTACGAAAAAACTGAAGCAGCGTTCACGAGCGGATCGGCAAGCTTTATGCTTTTTGCGCAGAATGAGCGGTTGTCGTCATGCAAGATCCAACGAAACGGAGCAAAGCAGGTTTGTTGTCGCTTGATTTTAGGTCGACACCAACACCACGTGTTGTCGTCGTTGAAATTGCGCGTTCCTGTTGAAAAGCGGGTATTGTCGCATAGTTTCAGAGTCGTTGCATATAATGTTTGGCTTCGTCGACGCGTCAATGCAGAGATCAATAAATCCGAACCGTCAAGTGTTTACCTGCGCCTTTAACTTTCACGTCATGTGTGTTTACAGTGCGCGGAGATGGAAGTAGGAATTATGCGCTAGAGTCATTTAAGTGGCGCATTTGCGGCCTTCTTATCCATTAAAGGGAAAAGTCACCTTTCCTACTTGTGTGCAACTTTGTGACGATCGTCAATCAACGAACCGAAGTAAAGTAGAGCTCTGCACCTGAAACATAAATGTTTTTATGACTAAGTAATTTTGAGCGGATTGTAGAACTATTATCCACAGTTCCAGTACTCAATAACGTACCGGAGGCAATGTTGACAGACATTTTCAAGTTTCTTGCGGGATATCCAATTATTTGCTGCATAAATTGCTTGAAAACATAGAATGGGGACGGTTGCTACTCCACTTGCGTTTCGCTTGCTGTGAGGTCAAAGGTCGTCACGAAGAGACTCCCAAAAGTAGAGCGCTTGTACTGTTTGACGCGCGTTGCTTAGAGTTGCCAACTTTCCAGCCGAACACGGCAACTCGTTTCGTGTTTTAGCAGTTGAATCGAGAGCTGAGTCAGATCTCCTGGCAGTCACCGCGGCGATCGACTGATAAGAATTTTTTGGGCTGATGCCAATATTATTACCAATATTGTTCATTGCCGATAACCGATATTTTGAGTAACTTACACCAAACTTAGAAGACCTTACATGGTATATTACACCAAGTCAGAAGAAATGAACAGGTCACAACTGAAGAAACACACGAAGATGTTTTTACGCTGAGATTTATCGCTAATAGATCACATACGGAGTAACCACTTCAACATCTGAACGCACCACCACGCAATAGCGTAGTAGTGGCTTTCACGCGCAAATATCGCATATATTGATCGACCGACCACGTCACATCAGGAAGTTCGTTCCGTCTTCGGCGTTGTTATGTTTTGTGACCACGCAAACACCGTGCACCGCAGAAATGCTTTGTTTACTGGCCTAGTAACCCATGGTCGAAATGACATTGCCGTTTTCCTCCACATGTAAAGTAATCTGAATATCCCGCAGCATTTGTTGCGCTCACTGTGGTGCAGCGACAACCCAGGAAAGGAGTTATTAGTCACTTTTAAAGCTGTCAGCGCGTTTCTCTGCGACATACTCTTTCACGTTCAAACCAAACCTCTTAACGACACCTGGCATCTGTCATTCGTCAAAATCGGCTTCGGTCACATGACCGGCACGTGACTGTCGTCATTCGTCAAAACCGGTCCAGCTTTGGCCACGTGACTTGCTTCTGTCTTCGAGCAGTGAAACTCCTCTGAATTGAAGCTCAGTCACTTGTCTGTTGCAATGCGCGCGCGGTAGTTTGATGTGCTGGTCGCGGTTATCCAGCGTCGAGGTCGAAAGGTCGAAACACCGATCGCCCGATTTCGAAACCCGACGGTCGATTCTGCAGGCCGTTTGTCACTTGCAAAACCTCGTGCTCTCTCGTCTGCCGCAAAAAGCCCGCTGCGATTTACGCACGCAGATTCGGTTGCGATTTACGGACTGGCGCGCACGCGGGCCAGGCCAATATCCTCAATCTCCCGCAATGAATCAATGAGTAACGCAACCGCGAAATTATTGATGCGATTCGACGTCGTAATCAGCTTAGGTTTTTGGCCAAACAGACGTTGGATTGAAAAATAATATTGTGAAAAAGTATTGTATTGATCGTTGCCTCTTTTGTAATTCACAGTTGCCGTGCAACTGTGAATTACAACCGAATCTTCCAGGGGCAGGCAATAAGGGATTTTTCCCGGGGGCGACCAAAGGATTTTTTCCAGGACAAGCAACAGTGGTTAAATTTCATTTTACCAACTCGAAACTAAGAGATAAACATTTTTCTGCAGAAAAGGTTTTTATTTTTCCTTGTCTGTTGACATTTTTCTATTGTAAAGGCAAAATATGATCAAATTTCCAAATCAAAGGGTGGCCAAGGCCTCCCTCCCCCCCTTCCGATGAAAACGGCTCAGCTCCACCTGCCGCGATTCTATGTGACAGCGATGCAAGCAAAGTGGCTTTGAGTTGGCCATTGCCGGAAAGAGGCTTCTGAAACTTGGTATAATTCATGACCGGTTCAGTTTTGTCAGGTGCAGTTTCACGGCACTGATATCTACGCACTAGGGGTCTCAGCAATTCTATTTGCTCTGGTAGTCGTAATTACGCGCCCGTGATTAGATTCATTCCAGCCTGGCTGCTTATCCCGCTGCTGCTTAATCGTGCGATCAGTCAAGCCTCTGCAGGCACGATAACCCTGCAGTCGTTTCGCGAATGTCAAACAACCAAAATTTGAAAAACGCGCATACGGATGCAGATCGTGTGGAACGTGTGGGTGACCGACTTGGGCGTGTGGAAAGAGGTGGAGTTGCCCCCCTCGTCAACTTGCGCCCTCCTGCTTCACACGATCCTGACCAAGCTTCAGCGCGCGCCGGACATCACCACATGGACTTTGATCGAACAAAACACCGACCTCATGCTCGGTGAGTGACCTCTCCGTTCGGCTTGGATTAACCTCGTTGACATTTTCAGCGTTTATCTTTGCCGCTGTTGAGACGTTTCAAGAACGAAAACTGCCGTCTATACTGTCTAACGGCAACCTATTTGTCATGCTAAAAATTCTTTGGCAGTGCAGCTTCGGTGCAACTGGTGTGGTTGGTTTTGAGTTTTACGACCGCGTGTAATGTTGTTTCAAGATGTTTTTACTGCTGTCCCCGACTGCCGACACTGCCATTTGTTTTTCACTTCCTGCATCACATGCAAAGTGTGAATTAACGTCCTGGGCATGACACTTAAGCTGTAACTGGCGACGTGGCTGCGAGCCGTAAGTTCTGCTGTTTCTGGGAAACTGGAATACACTCTAGCCATCACTATTGCCATCTTCACTGTGCCTTAAGCCTCCAGCTATAGATCAGATAGTCTATTTCTATGGTACAGTGAGCTCTTCAGACATGTGGGACTCGCAGTCAAGACATAGAGAACCGATAAGCAGATGGGGAATATATCTCCGCTCTGACTGTTCTTGCATCTGAACCACAAACCCTGCGCTGGGAGGGAGGGTGTTGAAACTGCGTAAGTGTTTTTTGTAAATTTTGTACCGCTGTCGCAGGCACAAATCGATGGCCACCTCGAAAAGGTACAATTTAATATTGAAAACACAGTAAACGTAAGCGCGCTGTGCTTGCAGTGTTTTCCAAACTATCCGTGCATTGCATTAACCCAAGGATCTTATAACTGCCGACCTGCTTCTGGAACGTTTTTTGTCGTACCGGTGAGAATGGGGGACAGTATGAAAAACGCGTAGTCGTGCGCTGTCTTTTATTGTGCGAGTGCAACCGATTATGCTGCAGAGCGCGTCATAGAAGATTATGAAATCATGGACGAACTGTCGTTTCACCAAGACGAGGACGTGCTCTCACGCCTGTGCCTGAACAAAGTTTTGTCCAAGTACAGTCTGCTGCAGAACCCAGAAGTGAGTAATGCTCCTACTAGACGGTCCTTTTTTGTTGTTGTGGCTCCGGTTGTTATGACAACGAGCGCACCCGCATTGTAAACAAGTGCTTTTTCACCGACCCTTCTGCGAAAACCTGGACATTGGTCTTTCGCGGCAAGTCGCTGAGCTTATCAAGTCGTGGATCTTGTTTAACCGTTGTATATACAGCATGCAGAAGATAAGACGAGAGCTAGCCGAGTCATTTTCTATTTTCGACCTGTAAGCAAATCGTGTCGCTCTTGTGTTCTCGCATTATCTGCGATCAGGCTTTGTTGCGAAATAAACAACAAACACCATTCTAGCCTCCTATCGGTTTCCGACGCTCACTGACGTTACCCTTTGCGGTGCATGTCGAAAGTTGAAATGCAGGTCGACGATTTGAGTTTAACGATCGTTTCGGTCTTAGTTAGTGGTCAGTGCGTCGAAACGTTCCTGTGAGCCTAGCATTTATCGCGAGCAGATGCAATCGGCACCTGGTTAAGTTTCTCGATTGTGCGCGTAATCTTTTGAACTGCTGCACTTAATTTTCACCCTGATTCCTCGCTATCAACATTCCGACACTTGAAGGGTCTTTGTTTCATCGCCGAGCTGTTACATCATCATCGCGAGCGTAATTACCCAGTCAGGGTCAAAGTGCGACTGAAACGCTGAATTCTTTTCGCGTTTATAGACCGCATTGCTCGCTCAACGCTGTTCTCCTGCCACTCAGAAGCGCACGTTCGCCAACACCGCGGTCGCTTTTGGCTCGGATTAGCCGTCACACAACCAACTTGGTGTTTATTTGTTTGTTTATCGTTCTTGTTGAAAGCCCGGGCCAAAAAGCGCCACAACCGTGTCTGGGCCTGCCAGTCCTTGTAACGGATTGGCGAGGTAGAGTTTTTTTTGCTTTGTGTTTTTCTTCAACAAAGTTTTAGAGTGTTGTCTTTCGTGTGTTTTTTTCGTGTCGTGTTTCTTCTGCAAAGTTTCGAAGTATTGTCTTTCGTGGTGCTTTTTCTTTTGCTTGTCTTTGTGTGTTTTTTCTTCAACGAACTTTCTGTATTTTTTCGGAAGCTCTGCCTCCCGCCGAACATGTTGACTTTCCCCGAGACTCTAAACAGAACCGACGACATGGCCGACCGCGTACGACGTTTGCAGATGCAGGTGAGAGTGGCTCTTCTGCCACGGCCGCCCTTGTGTACGTGCGCGCGAACTCGTTTGCCTCCCAAGACACAACACACCCTCCTCGCACTTTCATTCAAAGAAGCTCGTAAGCCGATCGCCGCATCTAGGGTTCCCCGTCGTCTGACATCAGCCGTCAAAATCTCGTTGTTCGGAGATGCTCAGAGCCGTTGTTCGCGAAGCGACGTGCATTGTTCGCGTCTTGTGGCCTGTTAGTTTGACGTCACGAAAGGGCGTGGCCCAGGTCCGGTTGTGGAAAGGACTGAAATTACACCCGAAACTCGTGGTTCTTTCAAGCGCACAGGTTCGAGTTTCGCCGACGTCGTAATCGGTGCTCCCTCCGGAGGTCACCCCGCAAAACCACTTGCGAAATTTTTGCAAGTCCACAAAACCATTTGCGCAGTGAAATCTCATTCGTGTGCGCAAGTGAAAAGAGGGGGGAGTTGGACGATCGCAGCGTGAGCGTTCGCAGAAACGGCTTTCCTGATGCAGCGCGTGCAGCTTTAAGTTGACGAGTTTTGAGCCGCATTTGAAAAAAACTTTCGGAACAATTCCTGACTTGTGCGGAGGCACATTGCTTAGGAATCGAAACCGCGAAGAAGCAAAGGTTGCACTGAAGTTGCCGTTACGTTCTTGCTTGGCTTGGACCATCGAGACGTTCACCACAAAGTGGAAAATATCAACAAAAAAGCGCCCACATTATGTAGGCACTCCATCGCTGGTAGTGCATGTAGGTACCTTCCTCGATCAGCGAAGTGGGTGCGTGCTTTTCAGCATCCAGCTGAAGTAGGGCCGAAAACTGTGAAACGACCTTATCGCAGTTCTTTCCGGTGTGACCCACGCCGCTACGAATCGATTTCTGGTAATCGGAATTCGCGCAGGAAGTCCAGGCGGGAAGAACGTAACGAGCTCGATGCGGTGTTTCGTCCTTTTCGAAATACAGTGCCGCGCAAGTTGGTCACGTGACGCGTTCTGCTGTCGATCGTTCCACGCGGTCGCTTGACGAACCGCGCGCGTCGCAACACATCCGGTTACGTTACCCAGCGTCCCGTAAATCATGACGCGACGAGTTGTCGTCAGCGTTCATCCCCCGCTGCTCCATGGAACAAATAATTGAGCCGGGGAAACGAGCAAGGTCATCGCTCAAATCTCAACAGCGATTCAAACCGCACGCTTTGATGCTGAACGTCAGCTGCAACCCTCTCGTCGCTTCCGCCCAATCCAAACGATTTCAAGTTCGTGATGGGCGTTCTCGCGCTTGGTTTCGCTAATAGCGGAGATCCTTCGCGCACATGCGCATGCCTGCGAAGCGTTTCGTCAGTGTTCGGAGCGATTCAGTTGTGATCTCATGTGGCAGTTATCAAGTGTCGCACTCAAGCAAACCGCGTTTGATTGGCAGCAATCGGTGTTGCCTTGTTGCTATTGCTGCTGACTATCTCACTATCCTATGCTTTCACTGCTTTGCTGTGTTGCAATAGACCTGCAGCATTCACTGCCAAAGTAGCCGCGTGGCCCACGGCGCCGCGCAAGCGGAGATGGGCGTGGCAGACCACTTGTGAAAGAATTCACGGACCGAATTTTTTACATGACCGATAAAAATTCGGTCACATTGTCCGAAAACATGGACTAGTGAATGCTGTTACGGCGATTTTTGATACTGTTGTTGGACAAATATCGAAATGTCTCAGCGAAAAAAAAGTCCCAAAAGGGGATGCTAAGCGAGTTTCATGGAGCTTTCTTTTCGTTTCCGCTGCTTTCATGTGGTGCCGGAAGGAGATTTAGTGGCTGCTCCATTTGAAAGATCGATTGAAAGCAAACGACAGAAACTGCGAACTGCGCTCAGACAGAGAATGGATTGGTTTAATTGGTGTTCACAAACAATAGTGCGGACAGTTCCTCCCTGTATAGGACTCAGTGGTTCTCAACCTTTTTGAAGTGATGCACCCTTCGGGGAATTTATGAAATTTCATCTTAACAAAATTGTGCACCCCTTGGAACACCCCTTGCACCCCTTGGAACACCCCTTGCACCCCTTGGAACACCCTTTGCACCCCTTGGAACACCCCTTGCACCCCTTGGAACACCCTTGCGTACCCCCATTTGAGAATCACTGATAAAGGTCGTCGCTGAGAGATTGGCCAGAAACGAGGACCCAACACAAGGATATTCGAAACAATTTGGAACCTTATAACAGCAGTTTTCCTCGCCGGTGAACGTTGCCGTTTTGAATGCTTGTTTTCAACGCAACACGAAAATCTTTCGCTTTAAAATTCTACGTAGCGGAAAATTAATACGACGTTGAAAATTTTAATACTTTCCTCAATTACTCAAGAGTGCCAGTTATCGCAACATTGCGAAACTTACGCGCAGCGCCCAGAAGACCGGGAAAAGCGTTTGCCAAGGTCAAAAACTAATCCTTGACCTTTCCATGTGAAAAAAAGACAAGGTCAGACGGCAATGGGTGTCGCGTAACATTGAGGAAGTCTTGCTTGAAACGATGAAACAGTGGATCGACATGCGGACAATTTCAGCGCCTCTTCAAAAAGAATCGTCGCTGACTCCGGCAAAGCTACTTTTAGTTCATGCAGGAGGGAGCGCGCATACAACAGATGATGAGAAGTGGACCGTCGGGCGTCTGTTGTTTTAGGAAGATACATAAGTTAAAAGCCGGTCTGTCTTTGGCTTCCGTCGTCAAGCCGTTCGTGCGCAAGTGCTCTCTGTTTTGGGCAGATCATGTTACTGCATTTACACGCGGGGTTCGTGCGGATCAGTAAGTGTTCAGATCACGAACGGATGAGCCGAGCTCGGTCGTGAAGGGGGTATGGGGGGCCTGAGCCCCTCAACAAATAGAAATCAAGGCTACCCACGTTGCAAGACGTTGTATGAGGCAGAAAGTTGTCAATAGGGGGGGGCTTGCCATTCAAATTCGACAAATTTTTCCACTAGTTTGTAGTGTTTCGTATTACAGTTTGGGGAGGCTTGGAGCTTTGTTTGGGGGGCTGAGCCCACCAAGCCTCCCGTGGCGACGGGAATGGTATAAGGTCGATACGGCGGATGCATATGCGTGTCAGCGGACCTGCTCTTTCGCGAGCAAGCTTACGGAAAATCGCTGGTTTTGATAGTGGAGTGCCTAACAAGCGAGATTGGCGCGATAATTTGCAGGAAGTAGGCGCCCGAACCGTTCCACTGCAGTTTTTCTATACCTCGTATAACTAGTTTTTTCGTTCAAAGTATAAGAATATAACCTGTTTCGTTTCTTTTTGCCGCAAATCAGTCTGGCCGTCATCTCTTTTTGCCGCAAATCACAGTCTGACCTGTGTCGTTTCTTTTTGCCGTAAATCACAGTTTTTAGCGCGCGTTGGATCATGGCAACTTGGCAACGGTGCAAATTGACCTCAGGACGTGGGTACATACTACATAGCTGTACATTGCGCTACGGGTGTACACATACAATGTTTACAAATTCCACCATTTCGTTTTCATTATCCTCGCATTGTTCCAGCCACGAACTACGTGATTGTCTCGCCGAGTCGTGCTGCCTCTTGAAAACCGAATTTATACGTGAACGAACGACACTGACACATGCATTCTCATACGCGGCGTGAACTAAAGACCTGGTGCTTGGCTTTTTTGCGGCACAGAAATAGGTGCGCTTAAATTTACTATCAGGCGAAATACAGACCTAAGACAAAACTGATCGTCCGTTACGCCAGTTGCGACAGGAAGTTAATTTGCGAATAAAACATGAAAAATGATTAAAAAGCTTTTTGGCTTACTTCACGAAATTCCCTTTTATGCTGCATCAGAGATGAGCATTGGGCTGGACCCAGACCATAAAATTTGTTTTTGGATCCGAGCTGTAAATGAAATCCTTCAAAACTTGATCGTCAGGATCGGATTTGAATGAGTTTNATGGAATAAGAATTGGGNCATTTTTGTTGTTAAAAAGGTGTAGTTTGTTAATTTTTAGGAATTCAGTTGGACTTGGACATCAAATTTTTGCACTATGCTTGCATTTAAACTGAGTTTTTAAATTCAGGTCTGGATCCGGATCGTATTATACGACAGTCCGCTCATCTCTGTGCTGGGTGTTATGACCATTTCATAGCCCGGCAAAGACAACTTGTGTAGCACCGTGCCTCGCGCCTGTCGCTTCCATCACGGTTCTGCAGCCGTGGTTTTGCGAAGCAATGTTTCGCCGAATAAACGTGACCATGTGCCGCTCTCATCTTTTGCCAAGAGGATCAGGTTGCTGAGCTCTGTTTTCGTGACCATGACAACGACCGTTGTTGTTCAACGAAGACAAATGCGCCGAAACGTCAGCGTATCGCCGCTTCGTGCGGGCAATTTAGCTCGTAATTGATGTACGCCAGTTATTCTAGACTTGCTTCAGAAACGGCGCACCGGCACTTTAACACGTTCAGAGCCATCTTCAACAACACCGGTGTGTGCGGAACGCCAGCAGTTAAAAAAAGGCCGCTTCCAGTTCACCGACCGAACTCCTTTTGTCGAAACGCCGGCCGCGCTCTCGCGGGCGAAGAGCGGAGTTTCGACTTCTAATGTTGCCATTATCGCCGACGCGGGTCCGGCCGCGGACCCTTGCACTGTAGAACGGAAACGAACCGCGTCCAATGTAAACCAACGCCGACGATGCGCAATGCCGCCGCCGCCTCTTGCTGCTGCTGCTTCGCGTCGCTTTGAACCGGCGCTGCGGCGAACCTGTCATCGCTCAGAAGTGCGTCCGTGTTCGGTTTCGCGATCGAGGGTCGTCTTCTGTGAGCGTTGCCGCGATGCACTGTACTTTCGCGCTTGCGGCGCTCCGCTTCTCGATCGAGCCCTCAGCGCAGAATGTTTGCGAATGCAGCGAGTTCCACCGCCTCAGGCGCTCAGGTGCTGAAAGAACCTGTTTTTTTTCGGTCACAGATCGAATTTTTTTTAATGACCGAAAAAAAAAATTTAGTCAATTCGGTCATTAAAAAAATTTTAGTCAATTCGGTCATGAAAAAAAAACGAAAAAAATTTTCGTCAATTCGGTCATAAAAAAAAAAAAATTAAGTCAATTCGGTCATAATGTCTGAAAACGTAGGCTGGTGAATACTACTGTGGCAAGTTTTAATGCTACCACGAGCAAATGATCAAAATGTCTCAGCAAAAAAAACAGTCTATAACACAATCCAATAATCATCTGTTTGGTCAGAATAAATTTTACGGCCTTCTGAACGTCGTCAAGGCAACGAAGAGTATTGAAGCCGCGTGCAGCAAACCTAGGGCTATGTGGCTTTGCGAATTTAGTGAAAACATACGCATTTTTTGGATTTGATCAAGTTTGGCGTGCACTGCGTTATCGCACGCAGCGGCTTCTCTCACACTGTCTCGTCTTCGCGCTGAGATGGCGATTTCGTGAACTGCTGAGCTGCTAGTGTCTGCCTGTCGAAGCTTTTCACTTTCAACATTGTCCTCATCTCAACGAGGCAGCTGCAGTGCAGACAAAATGACGTACACGGCATGTTTTTGCACGTCTGGACTGGAATGGTTAATTAATAATTAAATGTTTATTTGTTCAGTAAAGCGATCTGCGCATGAGAGCGGCTGATTGTGTATAACGTTGCCCGGGAGGTAATGTTCTTCGATAACCTGCGTTTGTAGCTCTGCAAGAGCGCTTGCGAACGCAGCATGCCACGACTGTATTTTTGCAAGCAATGCTTTAAACTTGCCGTCGTTTAATTAATCCACTGCAAAGCTTAAGAAATACGCGCTTTTTGCAAAATGCGCAGCAATATTTCTCGCGAAGAATCCTAGTGTTCTGTCTTTATGTGTGATTGTGTCTCATAAGGAGTATTTCCTTTAGACTTTTTCGACAACTTAAACTATTTGCCGCGAGCGTAGCAGAAGGTTGATGAGCCAGCGTAGCCCCGAATGGGAATTTTATGCGCTGGGCCTGTGTTCATCGGCGACCAAACTAAACCGATGCCTGCCACGGACATCGCTGCCGAGCGGGTGTCGCCGGAAAAGCGCGTAGTTACTTGTGGTTTTCACCTAAAAGGCGAAGCGCAGCATTCAATCGCTTGGTCGCAAGTACGTCAGTTCGCTACGCAGTCGTCCTGACTGACTGTCAAACAAAAGCTGTTCGCTTAAAGGGCAAACAAAAAAAAACAACAACGCGAAAGCGATGGTAAGCGCTTTCACGGATGCAACCTTGACTTCTACTTCTCGCTGCGCTGATAGTTATCTGCTTGCCTCGTTTCCCGGATGGTGGGAGTCGAACGTGTAAAACCCGCCACGGGTTATTACATTTGAAAAAAAGACCGGCACCTTGAGCGTTTCGTACCGTCCCTCGGTAACGTCCCTAACAGTGAGCATCTATAGCTCGCCGATGTAACGAATCAAAACATCCAGGTGTTTCGGAGGATGATTCTCGTTGTTTCGTTGTTTGCGTGAAGTCTTGTGCGGTGACAGAACGGTAAAATTTAGCGCCGATCAATCTTTCGCCAACTGCTGTTTTTTAAAATTGCGACCCGTGCGGCAAAGGTCAACGACGTCTTTTTGTTTCGCAACAAGTCCCTTTGTTTTCGCAGCACATTCTAACGAAGACAGCACCGGAAATGTGCGGGTGGCTTTGCGTCAGAGAACCGAGCAAGCGAAGCTGGAAGAAACTCTACTGCATTCTGCGCAACTCCGGCCTTTACTACAGCAGTAAAGGCACGTCCAAGGTACGGACAAGTGCTTCGTCATAAAAAAAAAACAGTGTTTCGTCATAAGAACCCAGTGTTTCGTCATAAAAACGTTGAAGGTGCGGACAAGATACCACCACACTGGCCAATCGGATCGCGTCACGTGTTCGTGCTATAACCAAGTAGAAACCGCTAACCGAACGGGCTAGTGTTTCGTCATAAGAACACAGTGTTTCGTCATTAAGAACGACATCCACGTTTGCGCTTTTGTCCGATTGCGAAATAGCCGGCAGGTCCGCGTCTTCGTTCGAATAATTACACTTCCACTCGTTCGTCTCAGCGGCCGTAGCGCGCACAGCTGTCAACGGCAAGGTCAGGTTACGAGTTGCCGCCGACACGTTCGCGCTCTCCCGAGTCCTTGAAAATCGATTCGGACTTGAAATTGCGACAGCGCGGCGCTCGGGAGCCGCACAGCGCGCTTGGCATTCTGCCGGTTCGCGTTCGTCGACGCTTGATTGATGCGATTTGGCCGCCGCGACTAATCCCTGGCAGCAACGCCGTCATTAGTCGTGACCGTCCACGGAAAACGCCTTGCCACTCTATGCCTGCTCCAGTTGCTACGCGGTTTCCGGTTCTTGCTCCGGACGATTTCGCGCTGACGGATATGATCAGCAGCGCGCTTGTGGCTCTGCGCTGGTGCGAGCAGATCGCGTCTTGCTGCTCATGCAGCCGATGGAAGCTCTTGCATAGAATTTACCCGGCCTTGTGAGAAACAGTGAGGCATAAACCGCGTGCTCCGATCCTGACATGATGTTGATATCTTTGGATTACACCGAAAAATGGCGGAACCTTGCTATGGCAACCGATTAGTTTAACGGTCTCAACGCAGGCGTTGCGTTGTGCATGCGTGCGGTCCATTCCGCTCGCTGTCACGTGACCGCTTGACATCGAACAGAATGAACCCGCACGCATTTACAACGCGACGCCTGCTGAGACCGTTGCAATGATCTTGCGCGCTCTCTCTCCGTCTCTGCAGACCCGTGGTCTGGTCAAGGGCGTCTCGCGGTGCACGCCCGTTCGAAGCTGATTATCGCGACCGCACTTTCTCGCCTTCGTGTGGCTTAACTCGACGTGGTCGTTCAGTATTCGTGCATGGTGGCATTCTGCATTCTGAGCGTTCGCATCGAGATCGCGCAAACGCGCGCAGCGCTTCGCAGAAGTCCGAAACCTCTCAATTGCGTTCTGTTCACCCCGATTTTTCTGTTTATATTCGGCACCTCTTCACAAGGAAAGTTGGTGCATGCTGCAAAGCGCATAAGACGCGTTGCGTAAGGAGCGCCTTCGGGGAACGATTGATATCTACGTTGCATGCAGTGTTCCCTCTGAGAAAATTTTACACAGAGCGAATGTTTGTTTTAGTGCGCATGCAATTGCGCAACCATGTAGACGCACGTGCTGAAAAAGCGTTTAAAGCGTTAAAATGGGAGCTATATACGATATTAAATTTGCAGTGTTGCAAGTGCGTAAAAATGAGATTTCTCTGCGCAAATCGTCTGGTGGTTCTGCGCATTTGCTTGCCTGAGAGGGAAACACTGGTAGCACATGTTAGCAATGGCGCGGAAAAAAATCGAATCGGTTTCAACTCACCGTTGTTGGTGCCAGGCCTTTAGCCACGGGGCAGTGTTCCCACTAAGATAAATCTACATTGAGCAAATGTGTGCTTTCGTGCGCATGCAATTGCGCAACCATGCAGACACACAACCAGTGAAGTGTTTCAAGTCGTAAAAGGGTCATATGCAGCATGTATACGATGTTACATTTGGAATGTTGCAAGTGCGCGAGAATGAGATTTCACTGCGAATCGTCTGGTGGTCCTGGGCAGCTGCGCACCTGAGAGGGTTCATTGTTAAGAAGCATTTACCGAACAGAATAATTTTTTTCTGAATACCTTTTACTCAGAACACTTTTTTAAACCGGTATTGTTCAGTTTTCAAGCAACTGCCTCTTAATTGGTGTCGTATACTTCTAACAACAGCTGTTCCTTACCCCGTTTGCATTCAACCCAAGATTAAACAAATACCAAGTCAGGAACCCCAGAAAGTCAGTTTGGAAAAAAGCAGAACAACTATATATTGAAAATATTCGATTACCGAAGAAAACGGCACCAGATCAATCTTCCTCACAGCATCTAAGTTTCCATTGCGCTCGGCCTCAGCTTCTTTCATCTAAGGACAAAAGCAGAGTGTGTGAGCATTATTTTCTTGAACCACGCAAAAGGTTCATTTTTAAATATCGTTCGAAACGTATTCAGTTCGTAATCTTCACCAAATTCGTCGCAAAGCTAATTTTTTGGCCACAAGTCTCAAAACTTGAACCAACATCAACTCACCGCATCGACAGTCGACCTCAAGATCTTGTTTTCTTTTTCCAACGTGGCGATCCTGACTTTGAACGAATCGAAGATTTCTTTGGCGCTGTTCAAGTCCGGCAAGGGGCTCGGGGGGGGAACAGTGAACGACTTCACCATTTTGTCATCGTACGAAGGTAACTTATCGTCATAAGGAAGTGATCTGCGTGTTGTCAACGCAAAAAATGGAAGCAGCAAAAGAACGAGTAAACCCAGTTTGAAGTGTGACGCGCTGGATTTCAGTCGAAATAAAGGCGCAGTGGATTTAGAAAGTTTGATTCGGTCTTAACAACCACTATATGTACAAAGCTGCAAAACTTAATTATCAAGCAAAAACTTACCGCAAGACATCTTTCCTCCCCAAAACGTTTTGTGCGGAGTCAAAGCAATGGACGCTCTAATAGAAGCATACAACGTTCTGATCATTGCTTGTAACAAAAGTTTCTGTGCTCTGTTTTACGATTTTATACCATACACATGGAGCTAAGAAGGTTACGATAGATTTATGATAGGTTCCGCCTTGTCCCCATTGCGTCACGTTTCTCCTTTTTATTGCAAAGTCCACCTACATGGGCTGCAAAATTTGCTCAAAAAGTTTTAATTACAGTTGCAAAACTTACATAACGGATGAATTTCGCCTCTTTCGTCCCGCCCTTGATGAGCTCTCGATCATTCTGCTGCCAGAGTCCGATTCAGAAGCAGGCTGGCTGGACTTTCTCAAAGCACTTTTCAGTTGCTGTATTTGACGCTCTTGGTCCTCCAGAAGGGTGTCTTTTTCTTTAACGGTGTACGTCAAAATCTCAGTATTTTGCTTCAGCTGGATTATGTGCTGTAGGAAAAGAAATGAAACGGGTTTAGCCTTTCCTTGTACAGTTTTCTTCTGAAATACGAAGCGTAATTGTTAAAGCTTATAGTAAATCAGGTTTTTGCAAATTCTTTAAACGTTTAAAGCTCGTGGAGCTTCTTGCGTTCGTTTCAACAGTACGGATGGTTTTACTTAGGCAGCATGCTTACTCAGAACCGTGGCCAGAAAGTTTTCAATAGGGGGGCTTTGCCTTTCTGCGGGCGGGTTTGACATTAAAAAATTGACAAAAACTCCACTGATTCATAGTGTTTCATGTTTCAATTTAGGGGGGCTTGGAGCTTTGTTTGGGGGTTAAGCCCACCGAAACCCCCCGTGGCGACGGGACTGTGCTTACTTTGCTTACGAACAAAAATTGCGATAAAAATGCCTGCTTAGAACCCTTATTACCATATCAGCAAATATTAGCAAGCGACCGCTGATGGAAGATCAGTGAAGCGGAACAGCAGAGCAAAGGTTACCGACCTACGCAATATACGGAAGAAATCGTTTATTCCACAAATACTTCGCAAACAAACTACAGCCATCAGCTTGTAGATAGCTGAAGATTTTGTCTCTGTCCAATACAAGCGCGTCTTGTGATCACGTGGTTGTTTTACTTGGCGCATGTGGCAAAATGGCCATGAGAATTAATCACGGCAAAATTCGAAGAGGAGTTCCTGGACATGACGTATCACAGGCTGAAAATCAACGTTGAAAAGAAAACCTGCGGAGTCAAGGTCAAAATAGAAGTCATCAAACAAACTAAGGGCCGTAACTTCAGTTCATTCAGCCAGATGATGCTGGCTAAGTTTGCTCGATGATACATTTTGGAAAAGATGCTGGTTGTATTCATCTGTTTTTACAAATTGCAAGAAGTTACTTTCTCATGATCCACGTGAAATGCTTAGCGTAATAGGCTTTAATGCTTTTCCCAGAAGTTCCCTTTGCTCTGCAACTGTTGATCAGATAGATGACGCCGACCTCGCTTTTCGTTACTGCAGTTGTCAAGACCGCTGCGAAAAAAGTTCGCTTACGCCCGGCGATCACTATCAATAGCTTCGAAAGTATGAGTAGCTTCGAAGCCACCACAAGCAGCAAACTACCACAAGCAGCGCGTACATGTTCATTCTGTTTCATCAAAACTTCGTGTTCGCTCCTGCGGATGTACTCGGTCGGATCCCGGATTCCGCAATCGAGTAAGTGCACGCGTCATCTACCACAAGCTACCATAAAGCGTCATCTACCACAAGCTACCACAAGCAGCGCGTACATGTTCATTCTCTTTCATCAAAACTTCGTGTTCGCTCCTGCGGATGTACTCGGCCGGATCCCGGATTCCGCGATCGAGTAAGTGCACGCGTTCAACCAGTTCATCGATTTGCTGTGACGACACGAAAACACTAAAGCGATCAGATAATCGCGGCCGTTACGACCTCGACGCCGAACGGCTTTATAAGGCAATGGAAATCTGTTAACAAATTTTTATGAAGTTTTTGCCAAAAGTGAAGAAATGGCAAAAAAATATTTTATTTTTTGTACTCGCGACCGCACACAAAGGTTTTTTTTACTTCCTTAGTCGCTTGTTCATTCGTTTCGCAGAACTTTTGCGTCTTTTGAAACAGAGGTAGTGCTGGAAAATGAGGAAAAGCGACGGAAGAAAACACGTTCTGAAGATTTCGTACTTGTTAATGAAAAGCAATGCAAGATATCAATTTTTCTGATACGGCCTGATAGCAATATTACTCCTATACTGACTTCTACCGGCTCAAGGCCTGTTGGCAGCTCGTCTCGTTGAAAAAGAAAGCATAAGCTTCATGCAATGTTTACTGTTCAGGACGAAAATGCCTAAGGGTCATTAAACTCAAAAGCTGCTAAACATACCCACTGGCCACTTGATGAATGAAACTCGTGTTAAGCCAGCAACTTTTCTCTTCTGCTTACCGATTCTTGCTTTTTAATTTGCTTTCTCGCAGCCACGAGGTCGTCCTTTTCCAGAGAGTACTCGTTTTGCAGCTTTTCGTAATCTTCGTACCATTGCTTGATGAGCTAATATTATCAAGAGAACAAATTAAGCCTGCAAGAGGAGCAACGTCGTAAAATTCTTTACAGTTATTAAGAACTCGTTCAACAATGTGCTTTATGGGACATTTCTTGTTAATGACAGAGGCAAAATATTGATTACATCGACTGCGAGACGTGTACAGCTACTTCTGTACGTTTTTTTACCTGAAATGGAAATCACACTAAAAGAAGTTCTATTGTTTACGAGAATTTTAACTTACACCTATATTCCACTTCCTTCGCTTTCAACAGAATATGTTTTTTTGTCCAAGATTTTTTGCGGTCTTTTTGGTGGGGCTATTTAAGGAATGAAACAAATAGGGTATTTTTTGGGATTTGGACGATACCTAACAACAAAATACTGGGCATTTTGTGTTTTAAGCTGAAATAGTCACTAATTTACCCAGCAGACCTGCAACCAAAAGGACAAACAGGCAATTGTGCTCCTCCCGAAATTTTCTAAAACGCATTTAGTTGTTGGATACAACAAAAAGTGACAATCAGTTTCCCCTGAAAATATCAGCTAGTTTGGGCTTTGATTACATCAAATCGTAGTAGAATGCTTTTCAGGTACAAGCAAAAAATATTTACCAAACCTTTGCAGGCAGCAAATTTACAGTTCTGAAACCAAGATATCAAGAAAAGTAAAAGAGTTGGGACCTTTCTTTTACTCAGAGTGCAGTGAACAGTCCCGAATTGCTGGCTACCAGTTTTTTTGGCAATCAATATATTTTGTTCGAAGGAAGATGAATGGCTCTTATTTTTGTACTTTTATTCTTTGCAAAACGAAACTTTTTTTTCATTGCTCAAAGGTTGTTAACATTTTGTTTTTGAATATGTACTTTCCACGATGGGTGTAAGCAAGGAATCGATCAGCAAATTTTTAATAGGAAATCGATTTCACGTAAAATTACGCATCCTCAGTCCTTATTC
>JGI24159J19872_10002376_pt1 | contig 22301 bp, 12 predicted proteins | sample Ectturendosymbi4_FD_19872 | JGI IMG/M metagenome (IMG submission 19872) | reverse complement strand
CGGGAAAAAATCAATAGTTTATTGGGGCCCAAAGATCTGGCAAGAAGTTCCACCGGATATCAAATCAAAACCTTTACTGCTGTTTAAAAAAATACGCCAATTTATTAAATAGCCACTATATAAACAGATGATGCATGCAATCCATGGAATTACAGTTTAGTGATGTTACAGACCAACGTTTGCTTGAAACTCATCTTGCATGTGGATCGTATCTATTATTTCTTGGACGTGCTCATCATTTGGATTTTACAAGTATGATTGAGTAAGGTTAAAACAATGTTATGATCTTTGCTTACGCTTGTCCTGCTTTGTACAGGCTAAGTGCGCGCGTTCGTTTAGGGTCTTTGCCAACAAGTGATTGGGTGGTGGCAGACGGGATGACCGAACTGTCTTTTCGCCGCCTCCCGGCCTTACTGTGTCTGCATTGACAAGCGTACTTGCGTTATAAAATTGTTGTTGTTGTTACAGTTTAATCGGCCTTTGTTCCGATCCTTTTTTGTGGTCATGAATCTTGGGTCACGACTGAATGAATACTGTCCCAAACAAGAAATCGCGGCAGGGATGGGATATTTGCAAGGAGTTTACGGTGTGACACTCATAGGCGTAGCCAGGTGGGGCAAAGGGGCCATGCCCCCCAAAAAGTTTTAGAAAAAAAAGTCATTTTGTGCTTTTGAGAGGCGTTTTTCTAAACAAAATAGTGTTATTCGCCTAAAATCAAACATTTTGGTTCCCCCCAAATTTTTTTGGCTGGCTACGCCACTGGTGACACTTAGTGACAAAGTGCACAGGTCTGAAATCCATAAAGCCCGGGATGTCAAGCCACTTCTTCCAATCTAGAGATCCCAGCTACATTGGTTCGGCCAATTGACCAGAATGTCCCTGTAAGATTGGCTACGCAAGGCCTGCTACCTACACTCACAGGAAAGCGGCCCAGAGGTCGTCCAAGCACCAATTGGCGCGACTACATCTCCGACCTTCCTTGGCCCCGTCTTGTGGACCCAGGGGAACTATCTGAGATTGCTGATGATCGTGAGATTTCATCACTCGGGGGCTCTTGCAGCGGGGGATCCGGGGCAGTTGCCCCGTTGCCCCCCATAACCCAGCCTGCTTCTAAATTATATTTCGAACTTCATGGATGTTTGCTAGTTGATTAAAACTTCGCGCTCGGTTTCATTCGCCTCGATTGGTTATTTCTTTTCAATTTGCTTATATCTCGCGATACACTTCGGAGGAAAGAATTTGCAAAAGCAGTTTCTAGTAAGGTTCAACTACTACCATTGTTGCGTCACCGTCACTGACCAGTCAGAGCTCTTTAATAGGCTTTCGGAGCAAATTGAGGTTGAGGCTTCTGGTCTATAGTAGAAGCGTTTTGCTCAGTTCTTCATTGTGCTGATACAACCCAGTCCAGGGACGTAACGAGGTTAGATGGCGCCCGGGGCAAGAAACAAGTTTGGCGCCCCCATGTTCCAACCTGAGGTCTATCGGAAGCAAATCTGCTGTGGAAGAAAGTACTTGTGACATTGTTAGGACTTTTTGGCGACCGCTGCAGAGATTCGGCGCGCCCATAATGATTCGACGCCCGGGGAATTGCGCCTCTGACCCAGTGGTCTATTGCTGTCATGTGCAGACTTTTTGCCGTACTAACGTTTTCTATATTTTATTGATTTCTTTCCTTAGTGAAATCGTCATTGCCTCATGAATAATTAAACGTAACTTGAATTTTATCTGTAGAAAATAACATATTCGGTCGCAAGTAGGTGAGTGCAATTCAGTGTGTTGAAGGTAGCAAACAACAACATTTTTACTCCAAGGTTTCAAGACACTTGTTATATTATATGGCAATTCAGAAGAGTTGATCAGTTTTATGCAAATCTGGAGCGGCACTGTTTGCGAAAAATTCCACAATATGTTGTTTCGAAAACAACGAAATCCACAGATTTTTTGTGCGTTGGTTGCTGGTTACTGAGCATTTGTGAGCCCTTGTAACATTACATTTGTCTTTCGGCTCCAGTCTTACGCAAAAGTTGCTGAGGCGTCATTTCCAACATGTGCCCAAAGCCAGAAAAAAACAGATAGCAGTTTTAAGGCAAATACACATAAAATATGCATAACCAAACACAAAATAGACACTAAAACTCGTCAGAAATATCGATGTAATGCAATTCCACTCTTTAGAAGCAATTTCTTTCCCCGTAACTACATTGTGGTAGTTTGTTTCTTGTCAATAGCATCGATCATTTTCAGAGCAACAGTAGAACATTTTCAATATTTTGTGTACCCTGCATGGTCATAAACTCTTTTCAGAAGAGATTTATGAATATGCAGCTCAGACAATGTTTTTGCAGAGTCAAGCCTTTCCGACTGAAACAAAGCCAGAAAAAGCCAGATTATGTCTGGCTTGTGCCATGGCAACCCTGCATGTGCCATGCAGTTAAGGCTTTCTCAGAGCCACTCCGCTAGTGACATCAATTTGTTAGCTAACCACTGGTATTTCTGACACGATTAAGTGCACGATCCGCCCACCGCTCTTTCAGCCAATGGCAGTAATGGCGCGGGATCCACAACGCGTTCAAACGTAAAGATGATCTTTCAAGACCCGCATGCATCGCTGCGTGACAACGGCGTGGGTAACCAGAGGTCACGCTATCGAGGACTGAGGAGAAACCCTAAATGAAGTGTGCGTGAGGTAGAACGCTTGCTGAGCTCGAACGCCCAAGGCTAGATCAGGCAGCAAAAGGCGGGTGCAAAGTACCGGTTCTGTTTTAAAATACTTACTGAAACAAGCGAACAAGAAAGTTAAGATAATAGAGTAACAACTTGTAAGAGAAAAGATATTGGAAAAAAAATTCTGGAAATGTATGTTGAAGTTTTTTGGAACGTATTTTGATTTAGAGATGGTGATTGTGGAAGAACCTTTCGCCTGTGGTTGCGGTGCTCCTAAAGCGAAAGTCGTTAAAGTCTTGTACCATCATCGATGCGGTGCTAGCAAGGCGTCCAGATAAACAATCTAGAAGGCCTTGGTGCTAGCCTGCTCAGCCTGCTGCTTGGCTCTTCAGCGGAAGCGTAGCGGCGAGTGGCCTCGCGTCATCAACAGGTGACGTGCAGATGGCGACCAAGCCCTCGAGTTGCGTAATAAGGCGTGCTGACGGTGTGCTACGATCTAGCGAAGCGCGTGGCCAGCAACAAAGAGCAATAGCTACGCTTCTCTTGCTCAGTTCTGATACAACAGTTTAATCTGTACACATACGTTGCATACAGCAGTTGGAAGCGTTGTTTGTCAAATTTAGTCAGGCTCGTCTGAAAAATCTTTTGAAATAACGCAAGCAGTCATGGAAGCATCTACTGCATCTGTCACTGGCGTCTTCATACCAGCCTTGGGAGGTAAGTTTAAGTATGCCTATTAATAACAAAAAATGGCCTTCTGAACTGATAAAAAATTTTTGGTTCTGCATTATGTGTTGCGCGGTACTGATTCGGAACAGAATGGCATGCTTGTATGTGTTGTTATAGTTGGGCAAATAGAGTTTTACCCAACACCTAGCACGTTCCAAAACTTACAAGTGCTAGACAAAACTTTAATCAGGCTCAACAAAAACTTGCCTAAGTTTCGATAGTTGATGCAACTATCTTCGTCAGGAGGACTAAAAATGAAATGAAAATTTTGGGACGTTTTTAGCGTGTTTTGATGTTTTTACCGCCAGCAGGGCCTGGTTAAATGTTTTGTTTATCGAGGTCCTGGCATCTTCTAAACAGAAAGATGTTGCAACTGCTAATCGAAGGCAAAATTGCGGACAAACTTCCCTATCTACCTTAACACTAGTCCAAAAGACTTCAATGCAGTTAATACCGAGCTTTTAGTTGTGATTTTGTGCTCTTAGAAAGGGTTGCCTGGCCAAAGGTTCTGCTCACTAGACTCAACAGACCTAAGCGCTATTATTCTCAGTGTATTGGCTATATTCGAAAGTGACATCTGCTCTGCAGTATCCGGATGTCAGGCCGCCAGAAACTTATGTTTCGCCGTAAACGTTTTGATGCTTTACACACCGATTTATTGACTTAGGTAGAAATAGAATACGTCTGGATGAAAAGAGGCAATAGGAAAAAGCTGCGTTGCAAAATCGGTTTTCATGTTGCACCATATTTCCTGAATAGTTCTTTGCTTGTTGATGTAACGTTGAAGAGTAGTACAGGGAGGGCATCCGCGGAAAGCTTTAAACAACACAATGCGTCGGTTGTTTGCTAAAGCGCGGAGTTGTGAATTTGTTTGCGAAATTGCTTTTGCACGAAAACAGCTGTTAAAAACTTGCAGCACGATCCAAAAACGACACAAGTTTAGTGGCAGAGACTCCGCTTGTTTTAAGCTGCCACAAGCCACGTTAAAAAATTCGCGCTCAAATCGAACAGCATTTAGCGTTTTGGCGTTGAAAACGCGACTTTCGCTGAATGACTTCCCCAAGGGATAAAACCTTGGGCTTTCGGCGAGCAACGGCTGCACTGGTCTTTTCGCGGGATCACGTGGCGCGCTTCGGCCAAGCGTGACGCGATGTATGTACGTAAATTTCCCGCCAAAACAAGTCGATTTTGCCCACGTTTGTGTCTTGGTTAAGAATTGGAATCGCAGTGGTTTGCCTGCTCATTTAGAACACACTGGTCATCATTTGGCGTAATGATAGCTTTGCCGTTAACATGAATACACTACCAAAACCAAAATGGCGGGGAAACTTGAATGTTTCTGAATGCCAGTGATACTCAATCACCGTGACTTGTGCAAAACTTCCCGCCCAGTGAAGAATCTCTGTGCATAAAGCAGCGGGTATCCTTGGCTTAAACCAACCGCGGTGAATCGCAAAGGAAAATTATGTAATGTGCTGTCAGTCCTTAACAGTATAAGTACCTAATGATTAGCTGTTTCGTTTTACATGCAGCTATTCTCGAAGCACAATACATGAAACTTCAAGTTTGTTCAAGGTAATTCCTTTCGTTTTCCTTCAGAGGGGATGCATGTCATTTTTGTAGTTCATCAAAGGATAGTCAGATCTGCGAAACAACGTAAGCAACTCGAAATTAACCACCACTTTCTATTTCTCAAATAGAGCTTAAACAAAAGGTATAGCTATCCTTATGAAATTGTATGAATGAAACACTTTAACCATTCGAAAATTCCTGTTATCCTATTGGAAAAAATTAGGGATCGTGAAATTGGCTGTCATCGACCGCGTTATCCGCTCCTTGACAGCTTCGCTCCTTTATGGAAGGATATTTCCGATGCTATCGGCGTTGCAGTTGAATACAAAACAGCGAAATTAATCGAGAATCTTCTCCAATACAAAACGCGTGTACAAGCAAAAACTGAATCTTTTTTGCACTTCTTCAGTTTCTGGTCTGTGCAGCGGTAAATGTGATGCACCACTCGAAAAGTTGAATCTGCACCATTCGATCCAATTCATAAATCAAATATATAAGCTCAAACACCGCCTAACACTGGAACATTGTTGACAACATGCCAATATTTCCCCGCCTTTTCACTACCTTGACCTAGTATTAGCGAAATTGTTTCCATAGTGTATGTTTCGGCAACAAGTTTAGTTATGGGTTACGTCACTATATTTGATTTCTCCGATGTCATTGACTTGTGCTTGAAATTCACACTTGTGCACGTCTGGTGGAAAAAACACTGCAGATTTTTTTAAGGAACAACTGCAGTACCATGGAACGTCGAGTCCTCGATTTGGATGCTGGTTGTCGGCTTTGTCATCGCCTTCGTCCTGTCTTTCGCCGTCGGTGCCAATGACGTGGCCAACAGCTTCGGGACGTCGGTTGGGGCTAAAGTCCTTACGCTCCGTCAGGTGAGTAGAAGAATAGCGGGCGCGTTGCGACTAGTTCACACACCAAGGCTCGAAGTAAAACGCGCGGTTTCCTAACCAAGTGTTTTGATGTCCAGTTGAGCGCGGAAAACTCTCAGGGTTACGACAAACTCCTGCGCACACTCGAGTATCGATACCAAGTCGCAAGAAATCGGGTTGTGAACTAGTTGTCGCCAAGCCTACATCGTCTGGTTCGTCGTAGCAAGCTGTCGCCAAGCGGCGACTGGTAGGTAGCGCCTTACGACTGCGATATCATCACTACAGGCCTGCCTCCTTGCCACCATTTTTGAGACCGCTGGAGCGGTGTTCATCGGCGCCAAAGTCGGCGAAACGATAAGGAAGGGCATCATTGATGTCAGCATGTACCAGACGGTTGACAATGGCGTCGAACTATTGATGCTTGGAGAGCTCAGTGCTATGTTTGGTAGGATATATTTGTAAACAGCTTGCACGTACGTCGGATCCGCTGTACTGGCTGTTGGGAATTGTGTTGACCAGTAACGTGGACATTCGGGCGGCAAACGAATTGCAGTTAAATTACTTAATATACATTTTCTATCGTATAAAACGTTGACTCCCAACTCCATCGCATTGGATCCGTTCTCTTTGCCTTTGTAGCCAATATCACCTTCCTGTGCAGCAATTGCTTTTACGTCCTTCGCCGCCTTGCGTTGGAGGAATCAATTTTAATTCTAGCAAAACAAAGACAGAAGGCAACGACTTCGAAATGCCGATAAAGAGCCGAGACAAAGCAAAGTGCCTTTTTATTCCGCAGCTGCTTAGAAATTTTGAAACAGTTGCATTGAAAACATGAATTTTGAAGTCGTTGCTCCTATGGTTACTGTCGTTTTGCCAAGCTATCAAAATATACCTGTGACCGAAACTGGGTCATTTTCAGTTGTATGTTATATTAACATGGTGTATTTTCAATTTCGAAAGGTTCCGCTATATGGCAACTGATTGCTACCGTCTTCAAGCTTCCTGTATCGGGTACCCACAGCATCGTGGGCGCTTGCATCGGGTTCTCGTTGGTTGCTGTAGGAACGGCGGGCGTGAACTGGTCGCAACTCGGGATGATTGGTGAGTATGATTTTGTAACTTTTCCTGGCAATACAAATGTACGCGCTGAATTCAAAATATTACATCATAAAACGGGCGGAAACGGAGAGCAAGGAAACGAAATCACGCCGGTGTGTGCGGCACTCAGATAAAAATAACTTCCAAGTCACGCACCGCCCACGAATCTTCGGCGTGGGCCTCTCGGCTTTTCTCCATGTTGAAATTGCTACCGCGTATGTTGCGAAACTCGGCCAGCCTGGGCGGAACGGGAGCGGCTGCCACGGCAAAAAGACAAGAACTAATTTGCGGTCACTCGCAGTGAACTTTTGAGTAGCGCGGCTCTATTTTTGGATTTTCGAGAAACTTTTTTTTCAGCGCGTAGCAACGGCGTGCGCCGTTCTTCAAGTGATTCAAATACAACGCTCAGCTTGAGGATCTTTGTGCGTGTGATGACTTTACAACAGTTTTGATTTTTTATTTTACTGGTGAGCAACAAGTTAATCGTTGCTCTTGAAATACAATTAAAGAATTATGGCTATAGGTTCTGGGGTAGTAATGGACTTCTTTCAAAAGAGGTCCTCTTTTGATACTCTTTTTGACCTCTTTTGATAAAACTGCCGTTCTCTGCTTTCATGTTCGGACAAACGTAAACTGCGGAATGCTTCTCTATGTCAGTTACACAAGATTCAAGAATTATGAATTTTTATAAGGTCAAATATATTTTCGCGTGTTTTGCGCCCCACCAAATAAGATTTTGTCCGGTAATTCCGTTTCGTCGCAGTGAAATATACACCCTTTGCAGAGCAGATAGTGTTGTACCGCAATGACGTATGGAAAGATTTGCAAACATGCTAGTGACGTCAATAGAAGTAAACGACACTTCAGATTGTTTGAATGTTTCTGATCATCGAAGCCAAGATTCCACAGCAATGAGCAGAGCTGTTTTTTACGCAACAGGTTGTAATCGGCCAACACGACACCAGTTTCAGTGTTCAGGATTTTAGTCGTTTAGTCGCTTCTACCTTCTTTAAGTAACGTTGGCTTCTGCAAGCTCTGGTAATACTGTCTGATATGCTACTATGAAACGTCATCAAAACGTTGTCAGTGACGCTGCATATGAATCCTGCAAGTCAGTGAACGAACTAAAATGGACTTGTAGTGACCCATAGGACATCAAAATGTAAGGGTTGGTTTTGCTCTAACGTTGCATACTAGAATCCTCCCATAGTAATGGAAAAAACACTTAAGTTTGTGATTGACAAACATGGCGTCTTTTAAATGAAAAAATCGCTTTTTGGATTTCAGGTTTTCAGAGTACCTTTAGGTTCCGCAAACCAGAAGGCTGACTCCTATTGTTGTGTTAACGTAGTGGAAAAGCAAGACAGTCGGCTGTACCAAAAACGTGCAATAATGAGAAAATGGTGAGAACTATAATTCCCGGGCCAATGGCTTACTCGTTCAGCAGAAGCAACATCGTGCGTTATAAAAATTTCTCAGACAGAAACGCAATATCATTTTCTACAATTTCTGGATTCTTTTAAATGACCATTTGTTAGAACTGTTATTTACCTTCAAACGTTGCTTCATGCGCATGTTGCTATCTACCAAAGTTATTCACTCTTATTCCGGGTTTTGTACCCCTTATTAATGTATGAAAAGTGAAGCCACACATGGGCATCGTAAGGATTTTTTCCAGGGGTATAACAGTGAATTTTTCCAAGGGTAGCCAAAAGTGGTGAAAATTCATTTTACCCAATCGAAATTAAGCAAGCCACCTTTTTTGCTGAAAATTTCACAGTAAAATGTCAAATTTCAAACTTCAAGGGGAAAGGCTTCCCCCGCCCCCCTCTTCCGACGCCCATGAAGACACTAACACCAGTGCAACGCATTCTGAATGAAGGTCCAGCTCATATGGCCGTAGATTGCTGAGTTTGAAAACACCTTTGAATACCTGGAGGAAATATATTTTTAACGAGGTGTTGCAACCAACCAATCAGTGCCAGTGTTACTGCATCCTTGCACCACGCGCACTATCACGTACCTCTAACCGCACGAACTTGCTTACGGGTAAAGTCCGTTCTGCTGCTTTCGCTTTTCTGAAACTAACCCGCGTTGCTGTGCCCTTTGTTTTGTACCTTCACCTGTGAACGGCACACATTCAGAACATGTTGACTAAGTGGGCGGCAACTGAAAATTACACGCTTGATACTAGGGCCGGGCTACTTATCAAATATCAGAACATATGCCATTGATCATTCCGCTGTTAAAATTACCCGAACTTGATCACCCATCAAACGCATTTTACGATCGCATTGCTTTCGTGAACATCACGTGCGTTTACTTTCAGTTGAATTTATTGCCGTCACGTGGTAGGAAAGCTTCATGAGACTGTGAAAGTCGTCAAAGTGTTTTACGCCTTTTAAATGCTGTAGAGGCGGGGCCTCATGTAAAGCACTGTACGAGAAACTAAAGTGCTCGAACGGATAACGTAACCACGAGAGCGTAATCCTTGGCAAGATAGTCGTTGACAAGAGCGCTTAGAGTCAGACATGCAAAGCTGCTTTTGAATTTATGGTCTGCATGCGTTACATCACTTTCATCTTCGATGTGTGCACCAACATCAGACCGGCCATATCGGCATCATCAGCCGGCGCAGCGGTCCGAGTTTGATAACCAAGTCATTGAAGAATTTAATGTGTAGTCATAATTACGTAACTACAAGTTGTTTCACTAGTAAAAAACACTAAGTTGGAAACACCTGAGCATTTGGTTTTAGGAGCCGCGTCAATGGCTAAACATTTCCTGAACGACATGATACAACATATTATTTTTTGCTTGCAGTTCTAAGCTGGTTCATATCACCAGTTTTGGCCGGATTGATGGCTGTTGGACTTTTCCTTATTGTGAACCACTTCGTTCTCAAAAAGGTTGATTGTTTACACTCGTTGTTAAGATTTGTGTATGTAGCATTTTTGATGTGAATTTATCCTGCATTTCAACATTGGAACCCCTCACCCACGACCCACCGTTGATAACACTTTGTTAATTTTGTCCGTTGTAACAATAAGCAAAACAGTACATTTTGAAGAGAACGACATCGGGTGCTCGGGCGTTCCTTACAAATGGTGAAGGTCAAATGTAACAACTTTCGGTCCCGTTTCTTAATCGCCCTTGTTTTTCTGCTTGCCTTGTGCACTTCTCTTTGATTTTAGAGAAAAATCTGATCGCTTTTGCGTGCAAGACTGCAAAGCGTGCTAAGAGCTGCTGGTCTACGTATTTTTAACGTGCCTACTGCAAAATGTGCATCGGAAACTGTGTTTTCAAATAAAGAACATCCTATAAATGGTTGTTTTTTCGAAATAAACGTCGACAGACGGAAAAGGAAATGCTCCTTGTCCCTTCAAATTTTTAAAAATATCTCGCAATCTTGCTGGTCTGTAATGTTGTACACAAGATAAAATCAGCATTTTTCTGTTTTATCAGGAAAATCCCTTAAGAAACGGGCTTCGCCTTTTGCCTGTCTTCTACGCCGTGACGATCGGGATCAACATGTTTTCGATTCTTTACTCTGGCGCACCTCGTAAGTGTCTCATGCATAATGTTGATACAGCCACAGTTGAACTTCAGCTGTTCATCACTCATTCTCGCACAGCTTTAGCGCGCAGCTCACGCGCAGTGGTTCCACATCAGGTGATAACTTCGCGGTAAAACGGAAAGCTGCATGATTATTACGCGCCAAAATCAACGCTGACAAATGCGCGTTGGAAAGAATGCCGCTCGTAAACAATCACAGCAGCGGTCAAATCCAGAGAAAGGATTGTTTACAGGCGGGGTAGTGGCAAACAGTTTGTTTGCAAAACCCCAGGTCATTAATATGCGCAACATTCATAATTCTTGCATTTGTTGTCTTCATGCCAGTCTGGTGTTGCTGTCAAAACTTGTCCAGCGTTACTTGAAGTTGCAGTGCTTGTTTAACCTACCGAAATATGTTGAAAGTTGCCGAAGTTTCGTGATTTTTGTTGAAGTGTAAAACGGGAGCTTAATAAAACCTCATTGACTGTTTTCCAAACCCGAATATCATGAAAAAAAGTCAAAGTTAAGGTAAGGTCTAAATCTAAAACCTGCTTGCGTTCGAAATGGCGAGATACACGGCTGTTTTTTCGGCCATTGACCGAATTGTTTTTAAATGACCGAAAAAAATTAAGCGACTTCGGTCAAAAATTGCCTTTGTCCAGTCATAAAAAATTTCCGAAAACTAAGAAATGCCAGATGCTTTTAAGCTATTTCGGGCAAATTATCGAAATATCTCAGCGAAAAAAGCTGATCCATGGTCCCGTGTTCCACGCTGGCCACGCCTATGCTAATGGTCAGATTCAAATAGATTTTTTTACTCATTAGGATGACCGTAATTTTGGTGTCACTGAACAGGGCGTTTCGCAATACTATTAGCCCGTTATGCTGGAATTGTCTTCGTCTGATACCCTGCGAAATTTTTTAATGAAAAATATTGTCAACTTTTTTTCCCGAAACGAGAACAAACCTTTAACGGCTCATTCCATCGCGTTACGATTGCAACCAGGGTCGTCGCCAGCCGGGAGGGCATGGATGCTCGCCTCTCCCATTTGAAATCTGTGCCCCCCATTTCACGTCTGGCCCCCGGTTGCTGCATTCATCCAATATTGTATTTAGAAAATGTGCCCCGTTGTAATTTTTGTCACCCCCTGCTGCGAAATCCTGGCGACGGGCCTGGCTGCAACGCTTAATTTATTATTTGGATTGGATCCGGATTGATAATAGCTTCATAAATTTAGGATTAGGACCGGATTGAGTAAATGAATACGATGTGCAGAATTTTTTTGTTAAAAAGCTGTATTTTGTTCATTTTGTGGTTTTCATTTAGACTTCAGACTTGAAATTTCTTGAATTATGGTTGAATTTGCCCGGGTTTTAAATATTCAACACTGGATCTGGATTGCCAAGTATGGCAGCCCGCTCATCTCTGACCTGTCCACCACCTGAAAAGCAGGTCGATGGATGTTTCGTAACCCAAGTAATCTACACAACGTGTGTACGTCCAGTTGCAGCCAAATTGTAAAGCATTAAGTTTGTTTTTTTTTAGTCTTAGGACTGGACAACCTAGCCTTGTGGACGCCGATAGTAATCGCCCTTTCAGCGGCCGTTGTCACTGCTGTCCTTGTGCACATTTTCGCTGTTCCCCGAATCGGAAGAAAAGCAGCTCAAAAAGCTCAAAAACAAGCAGGTTTGTTTTAAATGCGCAGTGTGCTTGTTAGCATAAGTTTCAGTCGTATTACCAGAGTCTATAATTCGCCACTGCGTTTACANGTGTTTACTAACTACNACACTGGCTGAGGCCACTTGTGCGTGCAATTGAAGCTCTTAGTTTTCTTTTTTCCAGCAACTACAAGATGTGGCAATTACAAGTTTCAAAAATTTGTCTCTATGAAGTAAAATACGTCCACTACTATTGAGCAATAATGTTCACGGTGTTTAGTTGGAATTAAAACCTGTTGGAAGCACCGCATAATGGTTGGAATGCAGCTCAGATGTTCGCAAGTCCACAATTACACCCTGTGAAGTGTGCAGTTGCATGCACGATACAGCGTGTTTTCAAACAGTGTGACAAGCAAAATCTGGAGCCCTGTAAGTGTGGATGGTGATAAAACAAGCGGGGCTGGGAAAGATGAAGTTGCACCATAGGCTGGAAGCTTACTAAACGTGACGACCGTATCACGTGATGGGAATAATATATCACGTGATTTCATAGTTCAATATGGGTTCGTGGTTCGGACTTCGCCCATGTTTTTAAGTCTGACCTATGCTCAGGCATGTTGAGTAGCTGGCTATGACTGTTATTTTAACCCAAGGGGAAATGTTTACTTTGCCTTGCACATAAAGCAGCAATCGCGGTGATTGCCGAGCAGGGGCGTGCAGAGGTCTGGTGATGCCCGGGGCAAATGCATGGTTGCATGCCCCCCTACCAAATTCTAGTATTGGGGAATGTGAAAAATACAGACATTTGAGGTACGAAAGAACTAGTGTTGACAAAACAGATGAAGATGCAACTCTTTTTATTCAACTAGAACATATGAACAATTTAGTTGCTCACTTACACTTTCTAATTTCTCTTTCTTAAATGAGCTCTCCTATCGGAAAATATATACACACTACCTCATTTTTACATCAACTGAACGGAATTTTCTTTCAGTACTGATTAAAGCCAAGTTTGTTATGTGTTCCTGTAACATGGAGGATCTGCAAAAGGGGGAAGAGAAATAGGGTGTAAGGCCTAAGATAACCATGGCAGTGCTTCATGTTTCTCTCGGGTCACTCAACATACATTTGCATGCCCCCCTCAGGCAGGTTCCCATCATATCCATGCATCACGTGTTTACCTTTGCAATACGAAGAAACATCGAGCTGCAGCATTTGAATAAAATGTAATTTTTGTAATTTCACTCTTTGGCTACCGCCTGCCTTTGATGCCCGCAGCAGCCGCCCCGTTCGCCCCCCCCCCACCTGCACGCCCCTGTTGCCGAGTGCTTCCCTGACTCATAAGCAAGTTCATACAAGTTTACAAACATCGGAGCTGCTGTTTCAGTGAATTGTTAGATTTTTAGCCTGTGCCAATTTTTCTTTTCATTTCACTTTTTGCTGCTTTTTGAACAAGGCAAGACATCTGGCCTCGTATGAACAGATACCAGTTTCAATAATGTTGTGCAGTCTGAACCGTTCACGTAGGTTTAGGGCATACAACGGCATGATATTTATGACTTTACGGAGGAGCTTTACACCAGTGGAATAAACCGGTTTAAAAAAACATGTTTAAGACTTCTGGTTAAACTTCTTTCATGGTCTCAACTCAGTTTAAGCCGCATTTCAAAGAATTTTTCTTTGAAACTGATTTGGATGTGTTAACTGCGGGAAAAAAATTTACGTACCATTCAAATCTTGTCAAAGATTGTATAAGAAGCCGAAATAGGAATTAATTTTTGTGTTTTTCACAGAAATCGAAGCCGGTTTTTCAGCATTAAACACCAAGGCAAGCTCCAGCTCCATAGAGAAAAGTTTCATGCCTTGTGATTCCGGTTACGACACGCCGTGCGATAAAAACAACGTAAGTCCAGCGTGTTTCGCAATACAAATTGCTCGAGCGTCGGACGTAAATCTGCAATCAGGTAGTTAACTCGTAATTTTTTATTACTCAGCAAACTAAATTTATTTCGTTGTTACTGACGCTTTAAAACTTCGTCGTAGTTGCCTGCAGTGCAGGTTTTAAATCATCAATACACAGCATCGAGATGACAGCGCCGCGTCATTTATATTCCACTTAATGGTTTGTTGCTATAAATTGAAATGAAACTTTCCTAGTGTCGTTTTCCTGACCCGCTGCAACTAACGGTGTGGCTGGTTTGTTTTGTTTCCTCTGGGTAAGAAACTTCTCAACCCGCTTTGCTCCCATGATTTGTATGTAGCTGTCTGCTTTTCACTCCGAAGAGACACTGATTACAGCTTAAACACTTTCGTTTGTTGTCGAATAATTTAAGAGGTGAAATGATGCCAAGTTTTTAATTGTCCTGCACTTTATCCTTTTCATGATAGGTGGAGATTTTCTTCCTGCTTTTTCAAACTTTGTTTGCTCTTTCTCAAATATTATTTTCATGGATATTTTCGCTATTTAAGATGGTCAACACGAGCATAAACAGCACCTTGATCAATAAAGTGGATGAATTGTCTCACACAGAAGCAGATCTTGCCGTCCGATTGGGGACGTTAGAACCGTCTGAAGATGGTGAGCGATCTTTTGAGCTTTAAAAATGTTCAGTTGAGCTAATTACAGCACTTCGAATTTTTCGCACACAAACTATGTCTTAGGTAAATCATGTTGCGTTCGTGCCTGCCTTTCATGTGGCTTTGAAAAGCCGTCACTTTCCGCTCCGGCTTGCTCTATTTCGAGCGCATTCCTTAGAGACTCGTATGATATATTCCCCTGCTAATAACTTCGTTCGTGTTAATTAAAACCCTCATGCTGTTTCTTTGCATATACTTCGGTCGTGAAGAGAGAAACGGAAAAAGCGTTGCCCGGCTGCGCCCGTTTGGGTGATTTTAGTCGAATCGTGGATCTCTGACTCATGCCCCTGCTGTTTGATGTAGGCCGAAGTTCGTGATGTTAGCTTTCGCTTGAAAAACTAGCCTCTGACAGCTTGTCGACGAAATCGCGATATTGACATACGCTATACAACAGATGGCATGATCATCTGCCTGTGATTGCTCGGCGGTAAACGCGCTCGAAGCGACTTGTTATGCCAAGGAGACATAGCACAAGCGGCTGCCGCACACCTTGAGACACTTGTTCTGCTTTGCGTTTCCCAAACCTCTCGTTTAGTTATTGACTTTAACTTGCGTTGGATCTGCTTCTTGAAAATTCAGTTGCGGGTGTTGTCGACGAATCGACGAGTGTTCGTTTTTGGCCCATTTCAAAGTATTCAGCAGCTCAGTGCTCACAACAGCTTGGTTTAGAAGGGCAAACAAGACAGTGAAGAAAAAGATCTTGACAAGCCGCTTCTGTTCCACGTGGCTGCAGTGTTGCCAGATGATTGTCACATGAAAGTGCTAAATCTTGTCACAAAAAACTGCCAGATTCTGTTAAAAATCTTGTTGCAAGTTTTCAGCTAAAATCTGCTAAAAGTAATGAAATTCTGCCAAAATATCTGCTATTTTTGAGGTGATCAAAATCAACTTATAAAGTTGCTTATCAATTTTTCGTCTTGCAACTTCACTATCACTGGTCTAGAGCAGAAAATGATCGTCTTGGCCATCACACTTTTTGGCCTACAATTTTTTTTCATGGGCGTTTTGAACAACGCAAGTGCAGCTTACCTCCGGTTGGTACGACACACAGTTTTAACAACCTCATGCAAATGGCCGCATGTGTTTATACAGTAGAACAATGCAAAGCGATAAACGGACTGAGCATACCTTCAGCCCCTACAACCTTCTAAGGAATGTAGTCTTTTAACCTAACGCGCTCACTGAGCACAGAAGCAAATCATTTTATGCTTCACTAAGCCATCTACTGGTTATTTTGACACAATTATCAGCTTGAAGCAGCTTCGTTGCGTCATAATAAATATTCCAAATGATTGAAAGCAGGTGGTTGTGCCTAGTCCTGATGTTGTCCAATTTAAGGATCATAAAGAAGATAAAGCATTTTTCGATGAAGAAAGTGTAAACGTTTTTATCTCGAAAAATTGTTGTTCAGGAATTTGTTACCTGCTAAACATGCCAAACGGTTTTCAAAATCCTGCTAGAAAAACAGCTAACTACTAGATTGAAAATTTTACAGCTAACAGCGAGAAAACCCTGCCAGATTTAGCACCAAATCAGCTAAAATGGCAGCACTGCATGGCTGTCTGCTGCAAAACTTTTATGCAGCATTGCCGGTGAACTTTACTTTCAAGCGTAATAACCACTTTTCTCTACGTCACAAACCGTCACCTTTGACCCCTACCTGTATGAACAAATACTTAAGTTGTTTATATAATACTAGATGCTATCGATTTCGTTACCGGCTTAGAAGCACCAACCCATTCTGACAACGGCAGCTTTATCAATGCTTGTGCTAAGATAAGTCAAGCGCTTAGAGATTGACAAAAATTGTTTAAAAAAGTTGTTTCGCTTTTAAGATTTTTGCTTTTTGCAGAAGTATTGACAAAAACGGCCTCCACCGACAGCGAAGAATCTTTGGAGGTGAGAGTTTTCTTCTCTTTTTTGTGCAGGTTCCTACAAGCTTTTATACCTTCCGTAACTTTTTCAATTTTTCAGGAGCATTGGGAATTAAGAAACAACAGAGTAGACTTTTGTGCAGAAGAAGAGCAAAAAAGTGGACTTAAGGTGCGGACGTATACCAGTATAAACCTTTCACAGTTCTGTGCAGAGTCTCAGTTGATTTGCTAGCTGCCCTGATTCTGAAACGACACTCTCGTCGATGTGTGTATGGTAGACTGTAGGCGCAGGTTTTGGAAAATGGCAAAATTTAACTAAAGTATGCTGTTGATTCCCAGACAACAAACGCCGTTTACCTGCTCCGTGTTTTGCTAACATGCAGCAGTTACCATAAGCAAGTCCCGTGCTGTCATGAATTTCGATGTTTTTTGATGTTTTTACCCAAACTGTGCACGATGCAGGAGAAAAAAGGAAGAAAAAGGGAGTCGATGTCCATTTACGGAGAGGAAGACGAAGACGAAGACGACGTCGACGATTCGCCTGAATCCCGAGAGCTCTTTTCTTCTTTGCAAATCCTCACCTCCTGTTTCGCAAGTTTTGCTCACGGAGGAAATGACGTCAGGTGACTGATGTTTTAAGGCATAGTGAGCAAACGCTTTGAGACCATGATGATTAGTTTTTGTTCTTTTGGAAAGCGTTACCTTCTTGTAAGGATAAAACACTGACATGTTTACTTTATGCTCTCAAAAAGTTAGAAAATCTTACCTTGTCAGTAAAATATAGTTTTTGCTGATTGTAGCACAGCAAAAATGTGTGATGAAAAGCGTAATTGAAACAACACCCAGAAGAAAGGTTGTTACTTCCAACCTTTGCGCGTATTGGGTCTGTCTCGTTGCTTGAACGAGAAGTGTTTGCTAGAGTTTTAAAGTTCCTAGATTAGGGAGTGTAGTGAGTTCCAAGGAATCGCAGTACATGCCTCAAACTAACCACCACCGCGTGCGATTTCCTTCCAGCAACGCGATTGGACCGCTGATCGCCCTATGGCTTGTGTTCTGGTCGGGTAACGTGGTTCAACAAGCGTTCACGCCCTGGTATTTACTTGTTTACGGTGGGATGGGCATCACCGTTGGTTTGTGGATTCTAGGAAGACGTGTGATTGAGACGGTCGGCAAAGACCTCACCAAGGTAACCCCATCTCGGTAAGTGAGTTTCTTCTATACCCAACAGTGCAAATCCTGTTATCGAGGGAAGAGCTGCAGCACAACCAAATCGTTCAGCGCGAACAGCAGTGCTGACAACGCATTTATAGTAGCTGGTTCAGATTTCGTGGTAGTTGCTCCTAATAGAGGCTGCATAGAGCCAGGTGTTTGTATTTGCCAAAGCTAAGGCTCTAGGCGGCCTATCTTCCGTAATTGACTGTTTGAATTAGAAGTATGGACGAAAGAAACGTATTCCTCAAAAATCTGTTGATTTTTCTTTAGTGGCTTCTGCATCGAATTGATGACGGCCATCACTGTACTCCTCGCCTCCAACGTTGGCCTCCCTGTGTCAACAACGCATTGCAAGGTACTGGGAAGAGTGACTTGGGTAATGCAATATAGTTCAGCAGGGAATGCGCCAGTAGGCTTATAGGCCTGAACTCTGCGCAAGATTTTGACGAAGTTTTTTAAGAATGCTTTCTGCGAAAATAAGTACCGTGGTTCTGTGCGTTGCCAGTGTTGCCGTGTGATTGAATATAAGTCAGTGGTACGTTTCCAAATAATTCAACTTAAGTCAGCGTTCCGTATAAAAAGAACACGATTTCGCATCCAACCGCGTTAAAGTTGTTTTCTTTTCAACTACCATTTTTGCGAGTCAGTCAAATGTTTGTTCGCAGGTTGGCGCTGTTGTGTCTGTCGGTTGGTTGAGATCGCGCGCAGCTGTTGATTGGTCGCTGGCGCGCAACATCGCCATCGCGTGGTTTGTGACGGTGCCTGTTTCCGGTCTCATCAGCGCCGGCGCCATGTGGATCCTCATGCAGGTCGCCTTGTGACCGTAGCGAGCATATGTTTTCAGTGGTGCCACTGCAAGTCGCCTTGTCTCAGTGCTGCAGACACAAGCTGCAGTTTTCAAAGCTTGACGTTTTCTACACGTTGTAGCTCTCCACTCTTACTCCAAAAATGGTTGAACAAGCGCTTTCTCAGTGGATTTGTGACATTTTTCTCGGTGAATATCTGTGACGTACTGTGCTTGCATAAGTCATATGCGGATACGATGCGGAGACGAGTTGCAGATGACTTTTTTCTACGTGACAACAGGCGAGAGGTTTGGAGATGGTAATTTGTGACAAACAGTTTTTGATCGGCAGTAGGGAAGCTCCCCTTGCTTTTGTTTCCTAGTGAGCAATTTTATCTGAGCCTTTGGGGGTATCTTTGCTTCTTCATCGAAGATCAAGGTTAGTTAAATTAAATTGAGCCAAAACACTTTTGCTAGACGACTTCAACTAAATTGCAGTAATGAAGAAAACTTTATCGATAAACTGTATTTACTGAGATCTTGATTTACTTCGTTTACTTTTGCATACTTTTTTAAACTTTACAATTGAAGTTATTTTTGGCTCACTGCTTTTTAATGGAGGATCGGAAAATGTGCGTACCACATTTCCTATTCCTTCGTCTCCAGTTATGTTGTCACCGCATTGTCTGTCATTGTCTAAGTCTAGCAGCTACAGTGACAGTAAATGCAAACCTTTCCGATCGTGCCTAAGCCCCAGCAATTCGCTTGTTTCCACCACATGCTTGCACCCAGGTGGCTTAAACAATGGAGACAAATTGCAAGAGCGACAGTCTGATCGAGTTAAAGCATCTGCAAATCCCTGTCATGTGTGATTCGCACAATATTTTTGATCGTGTTAACAATCATCCGGAATAGCAAATGAGAGTCTGTCGCCGCGATTTTGTCGAGCTGTGGATGTGAAGGATGTAACACTTCGGGAAAGGGTAAAATAACCATGCAGTTCGCGACACGTTAGCTGCAAGAAAAAGAAATAAAACAACTGAGGTTTTCCTTTTGCAGATCAGTTCACGTCAAACTACCCAAGTGTGCTAGCCAAAGATAAAATGGGGAATCGTATCGCTTTGGCCTACCTGAGACAAATATTTTGACGAAGAGCTTAGTTTATTTATTATTTTGTTGTTTTTCTTTATCGTTGGCAAACGTTTGTTTCCCTTCAAAACATTTGGTATTATCTCAGGCTTGAGGTACCTCATCAGTTTTATTCCAAGTTATAATCCTAACCCCTGTTTGGAATTGCCGCACTTTATAATTTGTATGCGTGTTTTAAGTTTATGTTTCAATTATACTGCTTCTGGAATATTTGGCGCGTTTATCCGAGTTGCTTTATCACTGTTGAAAGACTGCGCATTTATTTGTGTTCAGTTTATCATTGCTCTCATGGCAGAACTGCAATGAAAAACAAAATTGTTCAATTTGCCCAAGTATCGTGTGTCACTTCGGTCTGCAATCGCCATTAAACTTTTCTTTTGTTTTTAATGCCCGGTTTAAACTTCGTTATCGTCATTGTGCTTGCGAATTACTTAATCTGCCTGTGATACATTTTTAAAAATTTTGATAATACACACTTCGCATGCGAAAACCGTCTGTTTTCTTTGTTTATAAATTAAAAGGAATGGAATTGTGCCAAAAGTAGATTTGCAATGCACACAAAAGACCTTGTAACGTGTCAAGCTTTCTCACCAAAGCATCACCAGTTGAACTGCTATCACAAGTTTGTTTCAAGCGCCATTCTCCTTACTGCTTGATGCTTGCCGCAAGTTTGCTGCCGATCATTATTCATTTTCACTGGTAGTGTTAGTTTATTTTGGATACATCTCGACTACGGCGTTGATAACTTCCAGGGCTTCGGCTGTTGCTTTTGCTGTAGAAATAGTATCAACACTGAAACTTCGGAAGCACAAGAGGCCATGTTTCCTCGTTAACTTTTATGACTTTCATGTTGTGCTACTGCTTGCAAATGTTATGTTTTCTAGTGAACTTTGCCGTGGCAAAACTTAGGAGAAAATAAGACTGGTTCGTGCTGAAAACATAGTTTATTTCCACGGATGACAACTTCAAGAAAAGTTCACATATGTTTACATTGTTTTTTATACCCTTCTGATAATGTACTTGCACTGCTATCACCGGCGTAATGAAAGGGGGCACATTTCCTCGGGCGCTTGATCACTATGGGGGCGACGTATCACTATGGGAGGAGCCGAAAAGTCCCAACAATGTCACAACTACTTTCTTCAATACAGTATATTCTTTCCTAAAAACCTCAAATTCGAACATGGGGCGCCAAACTTGCTTCTTGCCCCGGGCGCCATCTAACCTCGTTACGCCCCTGACTGCTATGCAAAGCAATGCTAGTTCGCTACTAATTAGTTCATGTTTATGCTGTTTAGTTCATGTTTATACCTTCATGTTATGCTGCTGCTAGTGAATTTCACCAGTAATCTAGAAATCCTGATGTTTTCCAAAATAAAAATTCCTAATTTACAATGGCTTGTGCATTTCACGCTAAAATCTGCAATGGTGTCATATCCTAATCATACTCCCTGCTAACAGCATGATTACTAGGGCCATTTTTTATTACCTGAAAAACTTGATAATATGAATTTATTTTTCAGAAAATATGGCTTTATACTACCAAACAAAAATGACTGAGCTAGAACATATACATCTACTGTACTAAGAAATACTACCAGCGAAAATAGGCATAAAAGATGGCAGCACCATTGTTTGTTGAAGCTCCACTAAAATGAACTGCTCAAAACATGAGCAAAATATATAGCTTGGTTTGGTTTGAAGCAAATTGAAAACATGCATGGATATTGGTTTATGTCTTTGGGGCAAAACATGCATTTTAGGCAGTGCATTAGATTTCAGGATTACATTCAGCATTACATTTCACCTAGGTCTTTGCCAACATTCGCAGGGTGCCAAAGTGGGTTCAATTCGCAGGTTGCAACTCAGACTTAGTGATACAGTAGTTTCACCTGATATTTAGGTTTGTTTTAATAGGTTCCTTATTGAAGTAAGTTGTAAGAACCGCACAAAGGATGCTTGGGAGCTGAATGCGGCTCTTAGAACAATGTTTGAGAACCATTGTTCAGCAAGTAACACCACGCCTGTCAGCTACCATGCAGAACCGTCGCCGGAAAGTTTTCAATAGGAGAGCTTGACGTTTGTGTGGCGGGGGAGGGCTTGGCATTATAAAAATTAACATAGACTCCGCTGATTTATAATGTTTCATGTTTCAATTTGGGGGGCTTGGAGCTTTTCTTGGGGGGCTAAGCCCACCAAAGCCTCCCCCTGGCAACGGGACTGTTACAATGTCACAGCCTTAGCAATTATTAAACCAAAGAAACATCAAAGCCTTGCAGAACCATTGTTGCAATCTGGTGTCGTATCTCGTAACAATCACGTTTAGAGTGCTATAAGCAGCCCACGTAAGTCTATTTGGCAAAACCGTTAGTATCTAGGGAGGGTCCCAGTTCATTTCAGCATCTCGGCTGGAGGTGGTAACTTCGTTTTCTGGCCATCCCAGCAGCGGGTACGGCAGTTATCGTCTGCGCAGCGCACTTTTCCCCTTGA
>JGI24159J19872_10002370_pt1 | contig 22332 bp, 12 predicted proteins | sample Ectturendosymbi4_FD_19872 | JGI IMG/M metagenome (IMG submission 19872) | reverse complement strand
AATCTGTTGACTGTGAAAGATCAGATCTGTGGAAAGTTTTGGTTTGGTTGTCAATGAAAAAGAATGAGTAGCTTGATTTTGCTGCTTGTTAGACTTGCCTTCAGACGTTATGATTAGGGCAAGTTTTTCAACTTTTTTACAGCTTCCAACAGCTTCTAAAATACTCAGAATAAATGTGGTACGATGAGCTGGTTGCAGGAATTTTATATTGCAACTTTTTCCTTGTTTACATGCAACTTTTTTCTGCAACTTTTATCAAGTAGGCCTAATGCGCAAAATGTAAAAGTGTGATTTAAAAAACATGCTTGAGAACTATTTCAGTACAGTTAAGTTCTCTTTGACAACCGATTCGAACTGAATAATGACCTAAAAGCAACTGTAGAAATGACCCGGCCAAACAAACATCAGTCCAGACAGTGGCGTAGCCAGCCCAGGAATTTGGGGGAGGGCAAACAATTTGGGGAGGACAAAATGTTTGATTTCAGGCGAATAACACTATTTTGTTTAGAAAAACGCCTCTCAAAGTACAAAATGACAATATGTTCTAAAAATGTGGAGGGGCCATGGCTCCTTTGGCCCCCCTGGCTACGCCTATGAGTCCAGAACTCTAGGCCAAATTGTAAAATTGCCAGCAACTTCCTGCACTGTGGAGCGAAGTTTTAGCATGCTACGCAAACTGCTGGCAAATAATCGCCATTTCTCGCCAGATAATGTTTGGAAATATTTAGCAATATATGCAAATAAATCGCTTGAGTAAATCACTGTCGTTTAAAATGCTTGTGCATAAATGCAACTTTTGTTAGAAATAAATGTATACTTCTTCACGATTTTATTACAACAAAAATTTGCCCTAGTTATGACTTTTTAGTAGTTTTCGGACAGGTGCGGGTTTGAGACCGAAAAAGTGCGGGTTGGGCGCGGGTTGTGATGGTCTGCGGGGCGGGTTTAAATTTTACGGGTGCGGGGCGGGAGCGGACACAAAATTTCAACCCGCGCAGGACTCTAGAACGCACCCACTGCGACGGACATGGTTGATCGGTTCGATGGAAACGCTGCCCGTCAATCTCAGTTATTTGGCTATGTGTAGAAATGGCTTTCTGAACAAGTATGAATTCGCAAGCTGAATTCAAGACATGCCGTTTAGTTAAAATCTCACATTGAAATGTGTTGCAGCACATTTCAAGTTTTATCCTAAATGCGATCCAAGCAGTTTGCATGAATTTTTTACCTTGCAACGGTTGAAATTCTAAAAAAACATGAAAATTGCTAAGTGCCATGAATCAAAGCTCGCTACATCGGAAAACTTTTTGTGGTGCATACTTAGTTTTCATAAATTTGTTTCCACAATGACGTCGAAAACACAAAAGTTGTGGCAATTATTGTATAGCCAGGTTCGATAGGTTTCTAAGGCAAAGGCAAGCGTGAATAAAGAAAAACTCGTTACAAGTAAGAAACGTTTATTCAGCCGCATTTCGCCCATCTTTCTTCAGAAATCCTTGTCATGGCAATGATTGCTGATAATCTCTGTACATTCTGAGCGGACTTGAAATCGGTTGTAGAGTTACGCGACAGCAAACGTATACCTGGCAGTAGATGCTGCTGCGAAGATAGTTGGCTGCTAAAGAACTTTAAAATCTTTGTATCAGCTGCTACATTGGTGCGTTTTGAATCAAGCAGCAGAGTTTCTCTCGTATATCTGATCAAATTAATGTAAAAGTTATAAAACAGTGCTGTGATGCTTTTGTGTTTTCGACGTCATTTTAGTTTTCACAGATTTATGAAAATTAAGTACGTTAGTTTTTACACATTTATGAAAACTAAGTACCAGAGCGGCATATGCTTTGCGCATATGCCGCTCGGGCTTTTCCGATCGCAACACTATCCAAACAAACAAGAATGTGTGATGTACAAGGTGGTTGCTACAATTTGAGCTGCTACCTTGAGATTTTGCCATCGTCGAGTCTAGCTAAAAACGTTGTCAAGCGGAACGATTGACCACAGACGTAATACGATACGGAATTGCGCATCCATCGCAAGCTGTCGTAAAAACGTGGGACAAGCTTTTACTTTGTCGCGTATATCTACAGTTACAGATGCTCGAATATCAGTCACGCAGAAATGGGAAGCATTTTGTGCTTTGGTTCAAAGCCATTCAGTTCTTTCCAACACGGTCATGATGAGTAAGGGTAGCGAGGAATATAACGTAGCCTTGCCAGTGAATTGAAAATAGTTTCCTTGAAACCTCATCAGCGAAGAGAAATGTAAATAAAGGATGCGACGGAGAGCCTGTGCTGTCGTTGCCACTTAAGATGCAGCAGCAGTGCTTATACGCTCAGAGGGTAAATTTCTGAAAGTATTTTTTATGTTAAGATATTACTTTATTTTAATTCCAATTATCAGGTTACATCGGACCCAGATGCTTTCATACAGTAGTACTACATGATATATGAGTAAGCTTTGCGTAGAAAGCAGCACAAAATTCGCTTTGTTAGGTTGATGCAACCTGCAGCATACATTGCATGAAGAGAGCAGTGGAAGCAAAACCTGCCGACGACAAGAACAATCTCATCGCCATTCACAAGAACCAAAAAAGAATGAAAAATGAATGTGTGTCAATAAAATTAAGCTTTGAAAATACACTAATGACAGATTTAGGTTGAGATGCACACCTCTAAAAATGCTATTGTGATTTCAAATCAGACCAAGAAATGAAGTTCGTAGGAATTTATTGCAATAAAATGGAACTTTTATGCGTTTCAGGCAAATTCTTAGGCAAAACGAACGGATACATTTGTATGAAATAGGTGCGGTATCAAAAAACAGTTTCAAAGACAACCACGTTAGTGGCAAGGAACATGATTTCCTGACTTCTTTTCAGTACATCATGAGTTGAGTCAGAGTGATGTGCTTAGCTATGCCTTGTCCGCACCCTAAAACAATAAAATCTTACCGAAACCGAAAGATATCTTTTCAGCAAACGTTCGTTCTTCAAACATTCTGAGATGGATTCCTGTGTACTTTTGTTAGAACCAAAATGGGGCCAACGTCGCCACAAGCGTGGATTTGCGTCCATGAGGCTTCACGCATTGATCACCAAGCACCAAGTTTCAAAACATAAATAAACATTAGCAGTAATCTCACTCAGACGTGAAAGATTGAAAATGCTTCCTAACGCAGACGAAGATGGTGTATCGCAATGTAAGTGTATGGAAATATATGATGACATGTTTATTTTTACCTTTCTTCCTATAATGCAGCGGCAGGTCTCACGCTGTAGTACTAACGGGATCTAGATCTCACGCTAGTGTGTTAGACCTCACGCTGCAGTAACGCACCATCAGATGTTAGCTGAAAACATCAGATTCAAACTGCAGTTAATTCGCAAAACAGTCCGTGCGAGATGAACGTATGTGGTAATACCTTGTTTGTTTCGTAATTCCACATCTGGCTGATTAACATCCGCACGTTTTTGTGAGTAGAAAAGCGATTTTCTGAAGCTATTTGTGGATTTTAGAGGACACGCAAGTTCATGAGTCTGTTTTTCCACTGCTGTCACCTTGTTCAGTTAGAGTTGCACAAGACATACTTTTGTTGCAATTCACATGTCGGTACACATTGCATTCCATCATTTCTCTCAGCGTCTGTGTTATTCCGAGTTTTATACTAGTCAGTGTTTCAGATAGACTTACTTCTGATCAAAAGGATATCGACCGCGCTGCTCGTCGATCGCTCAGAAGCAGAAAGTCAGGCAGGTTTCTTTGTTGTTGTGATGATCATACACTTTCGAAACCAGTGACACTCATCAGCATCATTGCTGAATGTACTGATTAAGCATTGCATCTGACTAGCCACACTGACGCCAGCAGCCAAGGCAAGAATAATAACGCAGCATGTTGTCGGTGTGTCCAACGAAGAAAGTAGTTTTCTTTTTCCTTTCACGTTTCTTTGTTTTTTTTTCAATATTTTCTTTTAGTTGTCCTCATTCATTTGAAGTAATCCACGTGTGTGTTTCTTGATAACTACGGTTAGTAAACAATATATGAAAATTTAAAGAATAGCTCTTACAGTTTTTTCAGAGACTTTAACTTATTAATGCTAACACAACATCTCTTATCTGGCTTTGAAAAACCAGTGAAGCAGTCAAATATTTTAGCGATGACAATGTCTAAAGAGTTTTTAATTCATCTTACAGAGCACACAGCTATCCTTGAAAATGTCATTTCGCAAAACAAGAATTTCTGAAGCAAATACCTTTTGCCTGGTTCAGGACAACAGAATGAAATGCCAGGCATTAAACAAACCTTGGAACTTTGTCATCATTTGTAGAACTAACGTGAAGTATAGATCTACGTGTGTATGGCTGTATTAATAGGATTTGGAAAATGTTTAATGTTCTCTTTGCAAATGCATTCAAACAATGTCGCTTGAAATTTGCAGACCTGTTAAATACTGCATTTCACGTTTTTTTACGTCAGAAATTAATTACATAAACTACAGTAGAAATATTTTTCAGTTTGATTCCACCTACTTGCCAATATTGCAGCATTTTTTATTTTTAGGCGATTAGCTTAAAGTTTTCAGCTACCACGACTTCAATACAAGGGCAAACTTGCCTAAGCAAATGTACTTAACCATAATAAAGTCTGTAATCCACTGACGATACCATGAAGAGCTAACAATCGCGACTGAAAATATTTACTGATTACCCATTCGGTCAAACAAGTTATCATAAACTCAGTTATGTCAGATAAATCAGATATATCAGCATACTGAGTTTGACAATAAGACCATTTTTCCCAAAAGAAACTGTTTGCTCTGTAAAGTCAAACATGTAATTTTCAATATGTGCAATAATTTTGACTTCTTCGGTATACCGTTTCGATCTAATTCAATGCTTATGTAGCTTGAAACTTTCACGCAAGTTATTGTTTTCTCAAAAATATTTATAACAGTAATTAGAAATTTTATAGGAGCAGTCAATGACTTTAAAAATGTTTTGTTTCTATAATCCAAATCCAAAAATTAATAACAAGACAATTATCTTTTGGCATCTCTAAGTAGACTTCGCTGAATTTTTTCTAGTCCCTTCTATCTACATGTGATTTTACTTGGACATAAACGTTAACCGTACCCATACTGTTACGAATCAATTGACTTATTCCACGCTGAGGCAAAAAGCTTACTTCGATCACATGTCAAAGCAGTCAGCAGTATGACTTGGACTTATTACATAAATGTTGTGCAAAGCACACGCATGTCATTTTAAATTTGTTTCAAGCATTGTATTGGGGATGGAAATAAAACTCTGTGTGTGGTCACGTTTTTCAAACAAACCTTGCTTTCGAACGTTTCTTTTCATTTCATGAAAGGCAGTATTTGCATTTGCTGCATGAGAACTTTGGTGAAGGTAAACAGCATTAGAACTGTCATAATTATATTGTGAAAATCTTTTAACATTGACTGTTGGAAGTGGTGATGGACAGTGATGATGACAGCGACTCATCGCAGGATGATAAAGAAAAAAAAGTGAAAAAGAAAAAATGCAAACCTTCAACAAGCGAGAAGAAGAAGGTAAATGACACAATTTTTATGGTAACGTTCACATTGTTTTTTGGTTTTGGAAAACAACACCTTGCCTCAGACAGATCGGCTTTACGCGCAGTTGCTGGAACCAGAATTTGCATTTGCGGTTACTGCTTTTACTCCCTCATTAAACACTAACACAAGCACATATTAAACACACACTAGTAATTAACACATCGAATAACAATCACAAAGTTTGCTGCAACCTTTCGAAGAGTCAACCGAATTGGCTCCGCTTTAACATTGTGCGATGATTTAGGACTCGCGCATATCTATTTTCAAGCAAGTAGTCTCTCCAAGAGTGCTGCAGTAGCGTCAATCAAGAAATGTTTCCAAACATAAAACTAATTGCTTGAATATCAACACACAGAAAGGTTCAAATGCATCAACACTCAAAAAGAATTGGTTCACGGCCTCGCTGCTGGTTTCACCTCACACCATGGGCGTCGTCAGAATTTTTCCCAGGGGAGGGCATTAACATATTTTTTCTACAGGTAACCATAATTTTCGAGGGGGGCCACAGGTAATAAAATTTTATTTTTTCTGTTCGAAACGAAGAAAACGATTTTTTTGCTGCAAATCTAATAAAAAATGTCAAATTTCAAAATCATTGCTTGGATTGAATGAAGATGAGATTGATTCCGTCTCTTTATCGGAGTTTTAAATATTGTTTAGCTTAAATTCAGCCCTGTGTCTACAGGTTCACATAATCTGAACAACGTCCAAATCGTTAAAGTGGTNAAAAAAACATAANAAAACTAACTGNTATATCCAACGGAATGTACTTATCACACAATGTCTGGTAGTTATCATNATGCCTTCTGTGGNGGAACACACGTTCACACGTTTGGTTTGTTTTTTATTATATTTCGGTCGTGCGCATGTACAGACACAGTGGAGATTACTTCTTTCTTGGGCCTGCTGACATACTATGGCATGGAGGTCAAGAAAAGACGGAAGGGAGTTTGGTCGATAAAGACTGAGCCAAAAAGTGACAGAGCATCAGATTTAAACTGTTGGTAAAAAATACAACCCGCCCTTTATTGTAAATTGCACGAAACGATTAAAACACAATCTAAACCGCGACATACAATTAAAAAAATACGGGTGGTAACCATGGATTTTGAAATTCTGTATAAGATACAATTTTATATTCTACCTTTCAGTTTGTTCCCAAACTACTTTTGAAAGTTCATCTATATCTGATTTTTGTTATCTCAGTTTCAGTTCTCCAGCCATGTGACTACGACCGTTGGCACGATTATTGGAGACTGTGACAGGCTTCCGTCTGTAATCCGTCGAAAAGATTTTCTATTACATCCTTCGGGACGTAGAACAAAACATGCTAAGAACAATATTTTGTAGTTTAATTTCTTCACGTTTAGTCCTTACAACAGGGACCAATCGTCGGTTGGTCTTTTATGGCCGAAAGCAGAGAGGCCAAAGCTCATGAAAAAGAACTAACCAGACTACCGACGGTATAGCTCCTTTGTTCATTTGAAACTTCCAGTGCAGTTGAAGAGGTCTTGCGACAAAAACGGCGTAGGACAAAAAATGTCACAAAGTATTAAAATGAAAGCTTTGAAAAAAGTTATTTCAGCGTGCATTTGGTAAAAGGATTTTGAAAAACACCACTTTTTTAAACAGTGAAAAACACTATATTTTCGAAAGCAAACTATATGCAAAACACCAATGCAACAATGCAAAACAAAGGCTAACCACCACAGCAAACAACTAAGAATCACTTTTGGATTGTGACACAGCCAGCGTCGAGTTTTGACTTAGAGTATTGCCTTGCTCACTTAATGCACAATTTTATCATGCAACAAAAAATTTAAAGCTTGCAAAACTATATGCGTATTTCAAAGGAACAACCCAAACCTATTTAGAAATAAATTTGACTCGACTCTTTGTACGCAAACATGCAGATTTCAAACAATTTGATTTTTGCGTTGCAATTAACTTTTCATCAATCATTTTTTTAAGACAAAAACAGATTTCATTCGTATGAGGCAGTGTAAGATTCTTTCGCAAATAAACATTTTTGAATTTTTTTTCAGGAGGAAGTAGAAAGTCGGAGATTTCATATAAAATATCTGAATATTCTTCCAAACAGTAAAGGAGTCAGCATTGGTGACTATTCTTCAATCACTTCACTAAGTGAGTTAAACACGCAATTTACCTTCGTGCGTTTTCATTTACAATCACAACTAATTAAAATGATACCAAAAACATTTATTGTTTTGTTCAGGTACTCAGTTCCTCATTTTTTCTGCTCTTATCGCTCTCATCGCCTTTAGTTCAAGTAATGTGAACTTTTCCAATTACGCTTCAACCAACAAGTCAAGTGAGTCAAAGATATGATCTAATGTTTGTTGCACGCAATCTCGGATTAGATGGTGTTTGAAAAATTTCGAATTTCTGTAATAATAGATTTTCAATTCTGTTATCATTCTTTCTGAAAATGTTAAAAATGCAATTTAAGTGCTCTATTGTTTTTTCAAAAACAATATTTTAATCAATTTATTTACCAAACAAGTGTGCTAAATGTAAACATAAGCAGTTGCGTTTCTAGGTAGAAAATATAAGATTACACCAAACCAGTTTTCATATTTGAGTAAAATGTTAATTTTAAACTGAGCAAAGCTTTCCTTTAGACAATCGTTATGTTACTGATATTGTGCAATATTTTTGACATTTAGAACTCTTCTTTTCCCAAATTAGTTGTTATTTAAAAGACCGAAGTTCTGATAACACACTGTATATGTATTAGAAACAAATTTTACAATTAGAAATGAAGATCGTTTACTTGAAAATAACCAGTCTAGATATGAATGAAGCCCAAACACAATATTGGCTGCTTCTATTGAAAACACAAAGATAAATTTTCTGTTATGACTGCCGTTATGATATTAACTTGTTTTTTTGAGATTAGTTTTTATCAAAAATCCTAAACGTGTTTATTTCTATATTTTACTATGGATGAAACAAGCTTTCATTTTATAAAAGTTCTCAATTTATAATAAAAATCAAAACAAAGCTTTTCACAGTTCTGTATTACCGTATTTACTACGTAGAGCTTTTTCTAATATGATTTTACGTAATTGCTCCATAGTTTCTTCAAGTACATGGGAAACTGGTGATGCCTCTAACCGTTCTTTTATTTCTGTAATGATATGAATACCAAAAATTAAAAGCGTGGTCACATACTTCACACTGCGCAAAAGCTTTATTTAATCGCTGTCTATGTCTCACCAATCGGCGATGCATCTGCGAATGCTTCCTGGGCATCATGGCTTGCCTTAACTACAACATTTGTGATTTTACAAGTAATACGTCATACGTTGCAGCAAAAGATGTGAAGAGCGATCGATCACGTGAGAAAATAGTTGGATCAGTCTGCAAAGTTTCGAGCGCCGCAGAGCGAAAGATATCAGTAAGCATCAAAGTTAAAAGCTTTTTTACCGAATGGTAGATTTAAAAATTATTGTTTTGTATTTTGTTGTTGAAAAGGGAATTGGTCGTTTTCGTATGCCTTCAGACCAGGCCTGTGACCAGCTTGGGACACCAGGTGGGGCGAGGAGTTTTCTAAGAGGGGGCCGAATTTTTTAAACCATGTCCAGTATTTTTAAACTATGTCCAACACATTTTTCCGAGGGGGCAAAAAAATTTGGGAGAGGCTTCGCCCCTCCTGGTTACGGGCCTGCTTCAGACGATATGGATATATTTCTTAAAACTGAAACGTTGGTAGTTTTCAAAAATTAAAAAAAATTCGTATGAACTGTTGTAGCAACTCTTGACCCAGCAAAGTTATTGAAACAGGTCAAAACATAACAAACGTTAATATCTGAAATCAAATATTTATGCAACTCACTACGCAATTGAATTGCGTTACTTTGGTTCAATTTCTGCATCAACTGCATTTCAGGAACCTGAAGAAGCAATGTGTTCAGAAAATGTGGAACGTCCGTCGGAGCAGTCAACACGTCAATGCCCTCCTTGCACGACTGGGGAAAACTGCCAGCACTCCACAAGTTTTGAAAAACTGAAAGCTTACATTATACGTGGAAGCGGAAGTTTCGCTGTGAGAAACCAAACCGAATGATCAAACTTTTATAAGATGTGTTAAATGACCTGAAACATGCTCAGTGTTTAATATACAAGCAATTGGTATGCCATTTGCCAAATTACTTTTATTTCGGCAGTTGACTTGGGGCTACAGAGGTTGTAGGATGCTATGTGTTTCAAGTAAACCTCAATCTTATGTGGTTCGCAATTTGCCAAGCATTGTCAAACATCTTTGACTCGCTGTCAGGTTACTAAAAACTGCAAAACCTGCATCTTGCGCAATGTTATGAAAACTACTTTGCTAAGTGATTTGTAAATGAATTTTTGATTTTGTATCATCTCATCTTTGCACAAGCATCGATTTAATTTCTATCCTTTACAAGATGAGGTAAACTCGTGTGTTTGTTGGAACAAGTGGCTTTAAATCAAGTAGTAAGACACGGATAAACCCGAAGAAAGAGTAGTGGACTAAACTGAACAGCTCTGAAAAACCATTCAGTCACGTAATACTTTCTTTGACACAAAAGAGTGCAGTGCAGCATTGTAGTAAACGGTATCGCAGATAACGGGAAATAGATGAAAATGACTGAATACCGCTTGGTCTAAACAGCTCAGTTGTCATAAAAAAGAATGCATTTCGGAAGGAGTTCAACAAATGAAAATGATTTATGCGCAAAAATGACAGAATTAAATAAATATCATTGATGTTATTCTGCCCTTTCGTTTGTCGATCGTGATCTAGAAAGACGTTCACCGTTTTTATTCAAATTTATTTCAATAGTTGTTGTTTGAAATCACAGGCCACCTACGGAGGACATCCAATCTCTTGCCACAACAACATGAAAATCCACGGATTCCAGCTCAAATGGGATTGCACCTGCATAGATATTAACACAGGTCAAAGTAGAAGATGCAAAAAGTACGAATCGAGTTTCGGAGCTTGCGAGCATGCGTTGTCTGAGTTGATCCGAGGAATGGCCAGTCAAGGAACATATCCACAGCCGTGCGATCCTCAAAAGCTCAAAACTCGTTGCTAAAGAGTTACAAAATTTGCAATCGAGCGAATATAAACCAGTTATGCTTTTTTGATTACTGAAAGAGAACAGAAGCAGAAATTATTTTTCACTGGCCAAAATTGTTATTTTATGATTTCCTTCATTAATATTTTTTTAAATATGCGCTTCATTCATTGTACAATGGTAAGCCGTACACGTTTTTGAATTTCTAGTCAAAAAGAAAATTGTGCTCAAACCTCTGCAGGGCACGATTTGAGAACCGTGCATGTAAAATGACCTAACAATCTCTAACGCATTAGTGTCATTTTTTAAAACTTTTGTTGTGTCTTGCGTAGTGTTATTTTTTACTTGCGTAGTGTCATTTTTTAAAACTTCAGCAAATCACACGATGTGTCTCACAAGTAAACACGAATTTGAATCCCTTATTCTCAGAGCGTTAAATCAGGTTGTAAACAGAAATTTCAGGCATATAGAAATCGATCTCGCGAAAACGTTTTATAATATTCTGGTATTAGAACAAAACATGCAAAAATATTTGCTACGGTCATGCAATCAGTGTTCCGTTTTTCATTGATAAGGTAAACAAGGTACGAATAAGGCTTCCCACAGTATGGTTTTAATTAAATTATTTAAAATATTTGAAAAATGTTTTGCACTGTAATACTCAGGTGCATTTAGCAATAGAGAATTAGATCAAGATTGACACAAAAAGTTGTTTTCATCGTATTTTTAGAATGAAACCAGCACTTGTTGCGAGTCTATAGCACTGCTCTTGAAGCTTTCTCTTGCACCCATCCTTACCAATCATGAGGCAAGACAAGGCGCAAGCAATTTTTTAAGTCTTCGCTATGATCCGTAAGCAGATATTCGAACCAGACTAACGCTAGCTTCGGTGGAGCGCACTATATAGGTAGAACATCAAATGGTATTCACGGCTATTGACATGGTGGGCTACATGAAAAAATCGATGCATCCCCACGCAAAAAATACACTGCACTTGCCACGTGACAACAGCGATATCGACTATCAAATCTACTCCTAATGTTCACCCGATTCAGAGAAAGGAGACAGTTGTACGCCGCGCGTGGACAGGTCAGCGCTGAGTGGGGCAGATGTGCAAGTTCCATGGCACGGCGTGCTAGAGACAGTGTGGCTGCATTCCGACGACGTTCAGCAGGTTGGATGCCTGCGAGGATGGGAAGGGTGTCCGCTGGAGTAGGACGCAGGCATCCAGTCACAATTCGCAAGGCATCATTGATGGTAGGGTCAATGAGGCGGTGTGAGCCTGCGGGACCAGATAGGAGCGCAGTACTCTACTACAGAATTGACCAAGGCTGAGGTGGCTGTTCGCAACGTTGTTGCCCCAGCACTCCAGCCAGGCCAGCAAGTCTCCTCTAGAGAGCAACAAGATATCTTAGTTTTTTTGCGAAGTGGCTCAAGGTGTCGGCGATACGTGAGCGACCTGTCCAACGTTACTCCGAAGCATTTGGGCTCAGAGCAAAAGAGCAGGGTTTCATCATTGAAATTAACCTTGGACTCACATTTGACTTCTTTCTTGATTGTTGAGATGGAAGACTTCAGACACCGTTTTATAGTGCTGAGCTTCAACATCCAGGTCTGGAGGTATTTACCTATAATCGCCATGTGTTCGCTGAGCACTCTTTACACTACCTGCCAGTCTCCATCAACATAAATGGTTGCCAGATAGTCAGTGTATGCATGCATTCTGGAGACGGTCTTCGGCAATTCAGAGGTGTAGATTTTGAAGAGAAGGGTTGTCAAGATGGATCCTTAATGGACGCCTTTCTTGATGCTTCTTAACCTGCTCCATTTGCTGCTACTGGTGTTAAGGGAGAAGCGGTGAATGCCAACCACCTCCATGATCATGCAGACGACCATGTGTCTGTCAGGTAGCAATCGCAGTAACTTGCAGGTGAGGCCGCGACGCCATGCGCTGTGAAATCGACAAACACAGCTCCTGCCGTCTTCTATCCGAAAAGCCATCCTCGATGTTTTGCCAAAGCAAGGTGACCTGATCTACGGTCAACCTCCCGTGTCAAACGCCCACCTGTTCCTGCGGAAGTAAGGGGTCCATAATTGGTTCCAAACGAGCGTAGATGAATCTCTCAAAGGTCTTGAAAGGAAGACACAGCAGAGATATCGGGAGATACTTCTTTGCGTCACCCAATGGCTTGTCTGGCTTACGGATCGCAACAACTAGTGCATTTCTTCAAATCTTGGGCATTTTCAGTTGGAGCAAGCAGGAAGTGAGGAAATGGAACAACCAAGATTCGATAGCTGATCCGGAATGGAGTATAAACTCCGAGAAAATAGAATCCATTACCGGAGATTTTCCTGGCTCGAGGGAGCTGAGGACGGTAGCAAACTCCTCTTCCGTAAAGGGGCTTAAGATGCTATTTCCCTCAAGTGTTCGGACCTTTCACAGGTGGGGCACCTCCTCGTTGACGAGCCTCTTGTCTCGCGCTCCATTGTCTTGTTTGTCCCGTTATTCACGAGTTGCGCGGCGATGGATTTTGCTGAGACGGGGCACATACAGCATGTCCAGACATTCAAGTAAGTTTCTTGTTGGTGCTCCACACCTTGCGGCTGGAATGCATGAAGTTGATGGGATTAACAACTTCTTGCTTTTGCTCCCGTCTCTTCCCTGTCAAGTCGCGGAAAAGGGGGTGAAGTGGCTCTGTCAGAGTTAGTTCGTATTGGAGTTCAGAGGAAGGAGCGATAAAGTATCCTGCACTCTTGGTCCCAACCTGGCACAAAATTCTTGCGACAGCCACATTTGATAAATTATTTATCGGAAAATAACAGCCTCTCGCGTAGCTCCAAGTATGCGCTCTCGATGTTTGTTCTGTCCAGAGGTATCAATCTCTCAATGGATTCTCCTGTATGAAAGCAAAAGTAATTCCAATCAGTCTTGTGAAATTATCATCGCTTCAGCAAATCGTTGTAGGTTGTAGGCAGGAATCTTGAACCTCGGTGGCATTATGAGAAAGGGTCAGTTTTGTGGCCGCGGGAACTTTCCTAGAACATGTCTGACAGGCAGCCGGTTGGCATTGCCGCCACCCGCGAATGCCAGATCCGGATTTGTGCCGACTTCCCATCGGTGAGAGAAGACGTTGGTTACTCCCTTTGGGTTGTGCAGCATAAGGTTGTTGGCTGCTTCCCACGAGTCGAGGCTCTCGCCGTCAGGAGATGTGCCAGAAAACAGTTGACGTGCTGGCAGACGCCAGCATACAGACTGGTGCGTGAAAACGTCGAGATGGCCGTACAGGTGTGAGTGGCGAGGGTGGTGGTTTGTAGACGTTGAGAGTTTGATTGCTCTGGAGACAGATCGACCAGTGACCATTCCAACTGCTCGTGAAAAACTTGGCAAGGCCGTGATCCATGCTCAGTACTGACCCAGCTAGTGAGAAGTATAGAATAACTAGCCTGTCTGCAGTTCTGCAGTGGGTCTCCTGAAGGACAACGACTAGTGCTTTATTCTTAAGGGCTACCTGCTCAAAGACGCTGACCTCGCTTACCATGACCTCCTCGGTGTTCAGCTGTAGTATGCTGGGTCCTTGATCATTTTCGGCAGCAGTAATGCTGCCGCGCCTTGAAAAAGCCATTTTCCTCTCCAACCCTACGTCGCGCTAAAACTACTCGATTGAACGTATTGAAACGCCGGTGAGGCTTACATATTGACAAGAAGCAATCTTTCCCGAACGTTTTCATCCATCTCTGCGACATATCCATCATTCGCATTTTATGCCATTCCGTATAGGCTCATCCTGTGGTTACATATCATCCTCTTTGAAGTTACTGCGAAATGACGTTCCTTCTTTTTGGGATTGGTCGCCGCACGTGGAGCGGCTTTTTTACGAACTATCTTCCTTACAATTCTTCCTTTCGTCACACTGTTGCCAGTCCTCCACTGCGTATGTTTTTTTTGTAAGTGTCAACTTACGACTACTACCTGAAACGATTGGTTTTTCTCCATATGGTTTAAACTGTTTCCAACGTCAATGTCGAAAACGTTCTGTTATATGGACTCAACCTGCTTAGGTGTATTTCAAAAAGCTTTTCACCCTTATTAAAAAAAGTTGTTTAAGGCATAATTCACTTATTCATACCAATGATAGAAGTAAAACGTACCTGTTGAGAGTTTATCATCCTCAATCTTATTTTCCAAACACAGTGTTATGCCGTGAAGAATCGCCAGGAGCACAGAAGTTCAAAGAACTTTTTAAAAAAATTCTAAATAATATGACATTCAATTAATCTAATTAATCGACACTACAAGGATGCAAGATCAGGTTTCTGATGTAAGTTGCCTTTTTCCCTTAGAACGATATTACAACTTCCTTTACTACCAAATGAGACTGCAACTTTTCTATTTCTAAACAAAATGCTCTGATGCTCAAATATGTACAGATTTTTAGGTAATGTTGTTTTTGACGTAGGTTGATGCTCGACATTTTCTGAAACAAAAAAGTAATTTGGAATCCATACATTTCCATAAATTACCCTTGGGTGTCCAAAAATCAAACTTTTCAAAGGTTAATTTCACGTATGTCGGTCCAATCAATCTCAGTCACAGATTGGACAAATAAGAAATTGCAATTAGTTTTCCATTTTTTAATATTAACTATAAAAAATACTTGACACGTGCACTTTCCTCATTTTCGTCCAGGTCGTTTGTGCAATTTACTGAGGAGTCACTTGGATGCCAATCAAGCTGTGCTTAAAAATCGGCGATGCATTGTTTATTTCATTAGAAAGTAAGTGACACAAAATACAGGAAAAGTGAAATGTTCATGTATTTCCAAAATATTATGAACCAAGCGAAAATAAAACAAGTAATAATAATTAATGAGATACAAAGATAAAATACAATAAAACGAAATGAAAAAAAAGAACATCGGTACGTAATTTTCTGTGTAAAAGTCGTGCACAGGAAAGATAACAAACAAAATAAGAATAAAAAGTGAGGATACATAGAGAACAAGAGTAGACATCATTCAAGTTACTAAAATTAGTAAAAACAGCATTTTATTTTTGATAAAGTGAAAAAAGGTGATGTCACTGTGTGTCTGAAAACCACTAAAATGTCATGATTATTGTTAATTTATTCAGTGGTTCATTACAAAGCCAACAAAAGCTTTCAAAATTCACTGTAAAGTAAAAATGTGAAAACTTTTAGTCAACCTCGAGAGCTTTGTTCTCAGCTTTTGGAGCTATGTTGATAAATAGTATGTCATTTGACCAATTCTCTAAATTTGCTATATTACCGCTCGTTCAGCAGCGCTAGTTGCCATCACGCAGAACGTAGTTCGTGCAAGATCACTGAGAGCTGGAAACTCCAACCTGTGACCTCGCCACCATTGAAGAACGTCGCTACACTCTTGTACCACAAGCTCTCTGCAGCATTGATATTTTCGGTCATGTCACTTTCACATGCATTGGGTCAACATCCTCCTGCCCGCATCACGTTCAACCTGCACCCGCATGCATAGCTCTGCTGGTTCAGGTACCCGGCCTGCAAATGCGCGTACCCGCAATCCGCGCGAGTCAACCGGTCCACGCATGAGTTTTTAAAGATTTTTGAAAATCGATCGGAAAGCAAACTTTCTATTGAAAACTCTTCTGGATTTTTAAAAGGAGTGATTTCCAAAATTTTCGAAACATGCTGAAACATTGGTTTGTTTGTTTGGAAAGACTTAACTCTGCGAACAGATCTTTCTAAGATCAAATATTGCCAGTCCAAATGTCGAAACAGATTTTCAGATGCACATTTGCACGATACTATCGCATTGCAGCATGAAGCGTGGAACCAAATATTACAAATATTATGTAACAAAGGAAGCAGTTTCAAATGTCACGTTGTAAACATGTTACTTAGCAGCAAAAAAAATAAACAGCAGTAAACTAAGGTGGCTAATGTTATGCGCGTTGTTTTTTTGTTTTTCAACAGCCAAAATAGTCGGGTCCCCGGTCGTTGATATAATCGCGAATTTGGTACAGCATGCAAAACGTTTGGGGATCGGGGACGTAGTTTATTGCCCTTGTGGTAACGCGGTAACGTGATAGCACGTCCTATAGCATTCCCACATAATATAACCGGTACTCAGCACTTGCAAGCAGTGGATTGAAATAACCGCTCATGTTGTGATAGAAGTACTTGTTCATTGCGAAGTCATGCGAATCGAAGCGGATCCGATCGCGCGAAGAGCAAAAATTTCGTGTGGAAATGAATGAGCTGCCGGACGAAAGCGCCTACTTAGTGACTCGTTCCTTTGCAAGCTCAGTCAGAAGTCAAAACGACTGTACAGTCACAGTTGGAAACTTGAATGCTGTTACGGCTAACGTTCTTGGGTGACATTTGGTAAAGGTGTGTAGTGATCTGGATAAATGGTTGTCACGTGTTCTCAGTCAACTGCTGAGAATAATTGTAGCATGTCACCTTTGCAACTACACTATTTTTCTTGGTCAGGTGCACCAGATATTAAGTTTTGCTTTAGTGTTTCACTTCAAAATGATCCTGAACTATGTGTGGGATTGGATTAATATGGACCAGTAGAACAATTTTTGGTGCTTTCTAATTTTGAACATTGTTGTTTCATATGGGTATGGTTTCAAATGGATCGGTAGTGAAAGTTAGGTAGACCTAGTTTTGTCAACAGCACGACCGAAAAGTGCGAAAACGCGATCATTCAAGCACTAAGAGGTGCATTGTTCTCGTCATTGTCCTCATTACGACACGGACACAACGACCCTTGTAAGGTTCTTGTGCTGCAGCTAGCTGGTGACTTGTTGTTGAATAAGAACAAACCTTGCTTGCTGTTAACAGTTGCAGCAAACTGTTGGTGACAAAAATGTGCATTTATGCCTCTTCAGAAATCACTTATCTGTCTTATTGGCTTTAGTTTGAGATGACAGGCATTACAATGGAGAAGATAATTTACATTTTTTAGAATTAAACCAAATTTGTTTCAAAACAATGCTATCATTGCCAGATACGAAAAGCTGCATGATTGGTAATTGAAAGTGAAAGCATCATCTCTAATGAGAAAGCAACAAGAGGAGTTACTACCACGTTTTACAAAAGTTTGAACTTTTCGCAGCAATGACCTAGTTTATGATAAAACCACATGTGAATTTAACATATTGAAATATGAAAGCAATCAAAACGATTGCCATTCGTGGTGTGTTCAATTTGTTGCATGTTGATACACTTGTTTTTGTAAAATAGTAGTAAACAGAAGTTTTGTGGTCTTTCAATATGGGCATTCAAAACTACGCTTCTGAGCAGGGCTGTGGAGCCGGTATTCAAATTTCAGGCTCCGGCTCCACAATCTAAAAATTTCAGGTTCCGGCTCCAGCCATCTAAATTGCTTGGGCTCCGACTCCACAGCCCTGCTTCTGAATACTTGGTTTTCATGTTGATGAGAACATCGGTGCACCAGAATAAAAAGCTGATGTTGAAGATCCAGTGCCTGCCAGGCGTACGTATTCTACTACAGTACTTGAGATGGTAAAAGATTTGCTAGATCGAAATTTCTGGACTTTGAAAATATTTGATATAAACTGTTTTACACTTGAGTCATAGTATGATGGAGGATCAGTTGGATTCGATTTCTTCTGAAAGTGGAACCGAATCTCCACAAAAAACATCTGTTTCTTTTTGGATCTATTGTTGTCGGTGGAAATTTCACCCAAAAGATATACGGCCTTCCCAATGAAAGTTTGTCTCAGCAAAACCCAACCAATGTTGCCAGAGGTAAAAAGTTCGTATAAACTTTTGAATGAAGGCAACAAAGAACAAAAGCGCTAATCTATTTTGACAGAACATCTTCCTATTAAACAAGCGAAAAAGTAAGAACAAAATTTGGCATGTCATCGAAAGCCTAAGCTACTCTATGTGACCAAAATCATAGGCCCCTAGCAACGTCGCCATTTCGCAGATCGCTCATCAAAATATGCAAGACATTTTAGAGTGTGTGAGACAGATTTTATTTTGGTTTGATCAGGAGGGTGAAGCTTTGCAATTACCAGGCTTGTCAATGGGAATGGGATTCCCATAGAATTGGATTTATCCCGTGTGATGCGACAGTGGACTTGGAATTTGTTTGTCGTAGTTAGTTTTGACGTCATATAGCAGGAATTTTCTGGGGTCGTATACCATTATTATATGCATACAACACAGTAAGTAAGAAATGTAAAGGCTAATTGCCATGGCGCAGTGATGCGAGGTCCCGAAAACAAAGTTACTGTGCTCTTTTCAGCTGCAACTACACAAAAGCTCACCTAATCATCATTACTCCCCTAACTGGGTTTATGGGTGACTTTTTCCACGGCTCTGTGGATGCTAGACAATATACACGCTTATGATATAAGACCTATATCATTATATCAACCCCGCAACACAGAAAAGTTGGCGATGTTGTGCTCTTCACAAAATAGTAACTTCATTTTTGCCAACACACTGCAACCGCCTGTTGATCATGCGATCTACTGCACTGCTACGAACTCTGTCTTTACAAGACGTGAATTTCGAATGGGTATTGAAACAGAATAAACTTTATGCTTGTTGTGGAAACATTCATTTACAGCAGGGGTCACAAACGCAGGTCGCCCGCAATGATTATGTAGGTCGCTCGCAGGCCTATTCAAAAATAACATTAGCATGATCAATTTCTTCACATTTACGAGTATCAATACTAAAATAATTGAAGGTAAATTGAGCAATTTTTATTTCAGAAGTGTGTATCAAACTAGTAGCCCTTCGCATCGTTACACAAGAAGTAGCTCTCAGTTTCAAAAAGGTTGGTGACCCCTTCTTTACAGTGTTAATTGTTTAATTTAGAAAATATTTCCTGCAAAATAGAAACGCTGCAGTGTACGACTTTTTGTTGCAGGAGTGTTGTACAAATGAAATGTTCCAGGGTATACTACTCATCGTTGACTGTAATGTTGCTCCTTTTCTCGTTTCCAACTTTTTGCAGAGTAATAATCAGAATTTGTTTCCTGGAAACCTGTAAAATGATAAAGAAGCAAAACTAGTACCAGATATTTCAATGCCAACGACGATTTATGATTTCGATGCCCGACTCAAAACGACAATGAAGTCTTTACTTTATGATGTTACTTTCAACTTTGCAATTGACATGGAAAAAGCTTACTTCGGAAATGCTTGGGAATCAATTCTTTTGAAAATTAGAATCGGAAACAAAGTAGCTGATTAAAACCGGTAAAACCTGAAAGACTTGTGTGACAGAAACAGCAAGGAAAAACTCAATGATTTGAATAGATAATTTTGCAACACAGGTACAAACCTTGCAGGATATTTACGCAGTAATCACAGGTATTAATCACCTCAGAAAATCTTGATGATGCTCTATATATTTCAAAGTGATCACAACTTTTCAGATCGGAAAAAACAATGGATTTCAGTTATTTGTGCTCTCTTCATCGCCTTCCTTGGAACGACACTGTACAGGTTTTTTAACCGTCCAGGTACGTTTTGTGGTTTTCGAATTGTTTGCAAACGTGGTTTAGTTTTTGAAACACGCATTAAATTCTACCTGTGTCAAACAGAACCATCTTATTAGTTGATTACATATTTCAGATGATTATATCAAACGCAGATGTTACGTCAATTAACTTATGAAAACACTGCAGAAAGGATTGGAACACTGTATTTCACCAGTAAAACCTCCTGGCGAAACATAATATTTTACTTGTGCATACTATTTAACAGAGTCAAAAGCGTTTGATAAATTATTCTTTAAATATTTTGTTCATTAAATTTCACCTTCAAACTGGTTGTGCCAATTGCAAATGCGCGAAGTATCAATAGTAACACAAGTGAAAAATGGTTTGGCTTTCGTCAAAAAACTTCCCTCAGAACATTTAGTTTCTCCTATCCACTGATCAACTGACGATAAAACAAAACTCACAGAGGAAAATGCGTGACACTGTACTCCTCTGAGAATTCCTTTATGCTGTTTGCCATATTCAAGTTTATACATGTGCATTGTCTGCTCTAGGATTTTACTTGAAAATTCAGTCAGCATTTACATCTTCTTTCATAATGAAACAACATTTGTAATGGAAATGTTTTTGATATGTTCAACTAGTGTTATCATTATATTTAAAACACTTTTATGGCAATGCCAAAGTTTGACGGCTTTTGCCATCAAACATAAACAAGGTCTTTTTTCAAGAAAATAGACCATGCCCTCAAAATTAGTCATTGTGTGCTTCAGGTCGTAAAGTTGTGCACTTTCTTTCCACGAAACTTAGTTTAAAAATTCCCGCGGGTGTTTTGCAACAGGTCGTGACTGATAAACCACATAACTATTCTTTCAGAAAACTACATAAGGAAATCACTAAATGAAGAAGCTAAGGCGATCATTCGCAAACAAAGCCCCATTCCTGTGCCGGTAGAGCTGACGCACTTCACTGTGCACGAAAAGGAAGATTTCGGCGTCAGTCATTTCCGGACGCAGGTTGCCGGAGAACTTTATTTTCGCTACAATGTCGAAGAGCTCTTCAAATTAGCAAAACTGAATGCCATTGGTGTTTTAGAAAACGAAATAAATGGAGGAGAAACTGACGAAACCTATGACGAAAAGTTAGGAAACATTGTTGGTGCCGTTGGGGAGGCAGGAATTGGAAAAACAGTTTTAAGTAAAATGGTTTTGAATTTGACTCTTGATGATAACGAACAGTCATTCTTGTTTTTTCTCCAACTCCGCTACGTCAAAAACTTTGATAAAAAAATGACGTTGGTTGACTTTCTTCTTGATCAACACCTTCCAAATAAACGCCTTGATCGTCAAGAATCAGGAAACCTTTTACGTGTCCTCAGTGCCTCCCCCTCCGTTTACATTTTTATCGATGGTCTGGATGAGATAGATTCCAAGTATCTCAATGAAACAGCGGAATTGCTTAAAGAAACTGATGAGGCCTCCCCAGACCAGATCCTGAAAAATTTGCTGTCCGGTCGTCTCTTACCACGCGCAAAAAAGTTCCTGACGTCCCGTCCTGGAGCATTCAGTGTTCTTCATCCTGAATATAAACCAAGTTTCACAGTTAGTTTGCTTGGACTTAGTGAGGAATCTCAGTATTTGCTTTGTCGAAGAATCAGTAACGATGAGTCGGAATACGTTTATATAGTCAAACGTTTGCGATCTAACCCTGGCATAGCGAGACTCTGCTACAACCCAATGCATTGCGTCTTGATAATCGCTTATATCACTAAAAACAGAGACGACCTGTTGGAAGTAGTTTCTGTTACAAAGGTTTTTACTTCCGCTTTTTATGAGTGCTTAAGGCATGAACACTTTAAAGGCAACATAAACAAATTGGCAGTTCTAAGTGAGCTGGCACTGACTGGCATGATTGAAAACCAAAAAAATTTCGACTACACCAAAGTTTCAAATGATGAAAAGACTTTAGAAACATGCATGAAATTGAAAATTGCAAACAACGATGAAATACGAAAAGCGGAAGTGCTAAATAGCCTAAAAAATACTACGGCCAAAGCAAACGATACAACTGACATCTTGGTACACGAAAAGCGGAAGTGCTAAATAGCCTTATAATAAATACTACGGCCAAAGCAAACGATACAACTGACATCTTGCAAACGTTTCGATAACAA
>JGI24159J19872_10002368_pt1 | contig 22348 bp, 16 predicted proteins | sample Ectturendosymbi4_FD_19872 | JGI IMG/M metagenome (IMG submission 19872) | reverse complement strand
GTAGAAATTGGTTCAACTTTGCCGCATCTGCCGCTTCGTGTTGGTCCTTGGTCGATGTGTTAGGCTTGGCAGTGAGTGCATTATAAGGGAGAATTAGATAACTTGAGATGGTTTTTTAGTTTATTTGTCACCAAATGCTACTAACAACTCTCGTGATCTGTTCTGTGTTGAAAAACAACTAGCCTACTACGCCTACTGTAGGTGCGGTTGGTAGGCTACTGTGATGATCATGATGCCTTCTGGCTGTTGTGTTTTTCGGCTTATAGCTGTCGGATTTTAATGAGCATCTTCTTAGCTTCTTGCAACCTTGGCCAGTGATTTATGATTGCAGGCTACCAAATTACAAAAATGGCAAAGTGAAAGAGATTGTGTGGTGGAACTTTATGACCAACAATGATATGATAGCTGGTGGTGAATGTTATCAGCAGAAAAGTACATGTTAACAAATTGCAGATTGCTACTAACTTGATCATCACCATCCTGATTTAGGCAAACAGGGTCAGATATGGTATTGTAAAAACATTCAGAGACCAGTACTAGCAAGGAATGTTTTCTACTCCTCCCTAAAACCGGTAACACATGTTAGATGATGCATCAGGACTTGTAGCTTGGCCTTTTGTTGCACTGCCACTGCATGTCATTGTTATTCATGTACAGTACTTGTGTTATGGGTGTTAATGCAAAGCAAATGATGTTTGAGCTGTGATCTAATAAAAAATAGGACAGTTTTATGGTTGATGGTAGGCCTACCTCAGTGGTTCTTCTTAACCTTTTTTACATATCTTACGTAACAAGATCACCAGATTTATCCCAATACACTCAATGGTGCTCATTTATTGAAAATATGAACATAACAAACTCCTACAGTTTAGAATGATTTATAAAAATTTACATTGGCTGCAATTTATGGTTCAATAAATTTACACTCTTGGAAGATGACCTCTACCCCTGGTTAAGAACCACTGGCCTGGGGAAATACCTTTGCTTTGCGTTTCTACTTTTTACATTCACTTTGTCCTCATAGTTTTAACAACCACCTAGTTAATCCATCCATCATCTGGCACGTTGCCTACCTATTTTCTCAGATTTCAACCAACCTTAACTGCTTAATAATTTGGAAAGCAGTTCTCAGTTTTAAACTTCCTGTCTTGAATGTTTTTAGAGACAGGCTCACCGCACTTTAAATTTTGTGATCAGCAGGTAGTGTTTATGTAACACTTCACTGAGTTTGACCCTCTAACTATGATAAATTGTATGTGCCTTGCTAAATTTGCTACTAGCTTAAGCAGCAGTATTTAATGGAAATCAAACTTTTTTGTGCATTCAAACTGTCCCTACACCTTTGCATTTGCTGCAAACAGCTGAAATGCTGAATTCACTTGTTTGTTACTGTGCTGCAGATGTGTTTGTCATCGTGTTCAACAAAATGTTTAAAAAATTGCAGATGACACATGCACAAGAAGATGGAGAAGCCTATTTCGCTGTTGGCGAGGATTTCAAACGCTGTGCTGAGCACAGTTTTGTCATCGCGACCAGTGATTTGTGCCTTCGCAGCCGCCTTACGTGTGAATACTCAAACGGTCGAGACGCAATTGTCGCAAGTGCCGCGCCGCTTCAATCGCAGCTCGTGTGCATCAGGCTTAAACCCACATCAGCATTCCTACTAAATGCGTTTTGTAGACTTATGAAACAGCGTTTGATGAACACGAGGTGGTCACTGATATAAAATATAAATATTCGCTTGCCTTAGAACACTTTTCCAGCGTTTTCAAAGCGTTTATTAAAGAAGTACTCTTCACTTTACGCCGTTTCAAAGTCTGCACCGCGATTCGCTGGAGCAAGCTTTTAGAAACGCCGAACAGGTGAAGCACATCACCTTTCGCGAAAGTGCGAACGACAACAACGATCAGAATCTGGTAACACACCCAGCAGCAATCGGCGCAAATGCAAGGATCAAACAAGTGCTTGCCAGATCTTATGCTTCACCAACCAAACCGCCGCTGAAAGAAAAATTTTACTTTCGCATACCTGATAATTTTCAGCACGAGCACGTAGTCAATAAGGAAGAAAAACTATTTCGCCGCTTTAGTTACGAAACCGAAAACGCAGAAAGTTACCAACATCGTCAGCAAGTAAAACTGTCCATCTATCAGCCAAACGTTTCGTAGAAGTTAGCGATTTTTGGATTTATCACGATCTGTTCCAAAAAACGTTTTTTCACCATGTGACATGAAAGCGTGCCACAGTTGCGTCATAATCTGCGGAACTTCCTCCTTGACAACTACATAAGTCCTCCGTCCCACACATTGTTTCTAGTTATTATACGCCAAGAATGTTGATATCGGTCATACCGGTTGCACAACAACGTTGTTCTTGCCGAACAGCAAAGTCCTGTTCGGATTCTGGTGCAGCGATTCGACGTAGTCTCGGAAAGACGAGGCACGGTCCGGTGAATCCGACAAAATGCGGTTCCGGTTCAATGAGGACGCGACTGACAGCTGTCTGCTCGGGGATGCCGGCCGGTTGTGACTGTAATGAAGCAGAGATGACTGGCTTGCCATGGTGACCAGCAAGTTGTTGCATCTTTTGCGTAACGTCAGCGATGCAAAGCAGAACGACACAGTTTGCTCTGAAACAGGGACGGGGAACCTTTGTACTACCACGGGCCGCATGAATTGTAGAATCTCACTGGCGGGGCGCAAAATCAATCAATTTTTGCCTAAAATTCTACCTTTATCTATAACCAGGAGCAAGATCGACTTCTCCTGACTTACTATCTAAGTATCTGCTTATCATGGAGCTTCCGTTTTGAAGCGATCTTGCACTCTTAACTTGGGTAACGAAGATTCTGATGCGGGCCATATCAAACGTTCACGCGGGCCGCAGGTCCCCCACCCCTGCTCTAAAAGAAGAGAAAAAGCACGAATTCGACAGAACTTCGTTACGACGACACAACCGATTTGATGTTACTACCACGGGGAAGAACTGTCAGGCTGCTATGAACAATAATGGCCCAGCAAGACATGATTAGCACAGGTCGAGCGATGCGCGCAATGCATTCAAAAATGTTCGTAGTGGTTTGCGGCGAAACGTTTTGAGATTTCGCGTGCTGGTTGAATACGTAACACAGGGAATTGACTACGTAACACAGAGGATTAAGTACGTAACACAGAGAATTCAATACGTAACACAAGTAATTGCATACGTAACACAAGGAACTGAACACGTAACACAGGGAATTGAATACGCAAAGCAGGGAATACGCCGACCATACGCTTTCCACAGCCAACGCTTGGCTTAATGTACGTACCGACTGTGAAGACGATGCCTTTGGAGAAGTTCGCCTGCCGGGGGGTCTGACCAGTAACTGTCGTGCGTCTTCATCTTCGTGAAATCAAGCGCGCAAGGCCCAACTGCGAGGAATGCCAATTGCGCACTTTTAAAATTACCAGAAAACCAACCAAACGTCGCAGACTAATTTAGAAGACATAGTAATCAATGCTTTCATCCTGACCGACGCCCGAAACGTGAGTATGCACGAACGGGCAAAAAGTTCGCCAAGAGTTTTCCGTTGCCTCCACGCCGCCGTCGAAGGGAAACAATAAATGCATCAAATTAAACAAGGTCGTCTCAGGAAATAGTTAAAATAAATCTTTAGTATTTAAACGTCAACTCTTCTTTTAGAAAAGCATGTCGCAGTTGATTTTTATATTGTAAGTATTGCTATTTTTCCACAAAGATAGAATGCAAGAAGGTGTGTGAATTAAAATCCAAAAACATGTTTCTCTCGACTGACCAAAACATATCCAAGCATCACTTGCGATAATATCTTAACAGCAACAAAATATTTCATGCACTGCATCCAGTCGGCAAGCATTCGTTTCGTAAGCGCAATCTTGGCATTTGTCGGCCGAACACTATATAAAAATTGAGTAAATTTTAAACTCATTGTGACGTATTCCAAGCGCAAATGTCAGAGGGACCGTAAACGTAAACACACATTTTCTTCGTCTTTTACAGCAGTTGTGGCACTCAGTCGCTTACAACTGGCAAAATGTTTAAAATCGTACAAAATAAAAATGCTGTTCGTACTGATCTTTGATTTTAATTTTTTATTTATTTTTTTGCTGTGAGATGCATGACAAAGCAAACAACCTTACGAAAGTGGGAGAATAAAATGCCGAACGCAAGGCTTCAATGCACACCATGAAAATGCTTGATGTTTCAAAGAGAATGGTTGGGCCTAGCTATTTAACAACGCTTGCGTCCGTCTAACGCTGCGCAGCAAATAAACGTGCATTAAAAACTTCCGTTGCTCAGATTAGGGGAATTTTCTCAAACGCAATACTCATTGTAGCTCTTTCGCAAATTTCCNCTATACCCTAAATTTTCGGTCGCCTCCCTTTTTACATGGGATTGGAAATCCTTAAACTAAAACCGTACTTCGTGTTATGAACGTCCTGGAACAAAAACAAAGCTTATGTGAATACACTTAGTCACAAGTTTATATGCTATACTAGCTGGGTGCGGATAGGTTGACTCGCATGAACCACCTACATGGTGCTTTGCCCGATCTATCACTTTGTAAAGGCAAACAGACGAAATTCGCTTTCAACAATCGTCTACGTGAACACAAACGTTTACATTCGATAACTTGTGTTCATGCATCCATGCCAAAACTGAGCACGCACACAAACCCATTCTTGGATACACTGCTAGAGTTACAGGCTCACATTTCTGTGTCAGGTTTTACCAAATTCTACATTTGTCCAAACACGATACTCTACTGTGTTGTAAGTAATTGATGCGATTAGTTTGCGGTGACAAAACCAACAACTGCAGAAAATGAGATTAGTAGCCTGGAAGTCCTCGAAATGAAAATACTCTGAAAGTCGGGCGGAGGTTTGCAAAGCAATTGCATTGATTCGCTGGGCAAAGTTCAATCAAACGGTGCATTAAAAATGATTTTTACAAGTCGACATTAATTTTAAACTCGACGAACGCAACTTTCGTCAGTACAACGCACCTCTGAAAATTGCAGTTGCCGAGGAAGAAGGACATATGTGTTTGACTACAAACAACCTGAACATATTTGCTCAGCTGTTACGGCGGTAATGACGAAAGCGTCTTCCGCCCCAACGGAGCGCCCTCCACCTACTTTTGAAGGAATCAAGAGAAGGTCAAAACCAGTAACAGCGCATTGGAAATTCTAGGCAGTTTGGTCATGAATCCATGCATATTGTTACTTCTATACAGCGACATATGGTTTAAGGCAGTGATTCTCAACGTGGTCCGAGTGGACTACCGGTGGTCCACCTGGAATTTCTACTGGTCCACAGAGAGTTCCACAAATCCTTGATAAAACGTTCCTGAAAATTGTAACCTTTACTGTACAATAAATTATGTAAGATGTCAGTATAACAAAGTGGTTCATCGGATATTTTTTTAAAAAGATGGTCCATGGGCCCCAAAAAGGTTGAGAACCACTGATTTAGGGTGACAGATAATTCTGGATTCGGATTATTTCAAAGCGTTTTACCTTGAATTGGGGTTTAGCACTTGGATTACAGTATTAGTTGGGCTTGAGTTAAAGCCAAGATTTTCGAGCCCTTTCTACCGTGAATGCGTGCTTCCACAGTTATATTTTTCATAAATAGGTGCTTACGGTGTTGTCCGTCTCTGTGGATAGAAAATCGGGTAACACTTTATTTCACTTTCCACAAAGTCGTATCAAATGAATTTCCACACTTGCAGTTATCTACTTTGCCTTTGAATGGTCTTGTGGAGATGATGCCACTTTGATGAGAACACTACAAGTCGGCCCCATGGACTTTCAAGCTGATCAGCGACTTAACTCTGGGTGCTTCGTAACACTTGTTGCAGGCAAAGGCGGTGAACAGCAACCAAAGAGAACGCGATCACGAAATAAATGTTTATAAGGAGTGGACAATAGTTTGCTGCAAGGAGGGTTCGAAAACAATTGCTTTCAGGACAATCATCAGCCGAAAAAACTTGTTGCATGGACAGGAATTTCTTTCCAGATTATCGCTTTTTTTTGCCCTACGTTATGATTTTTGTTTCCCTTTTTATCCCGCCTATTTTCTCGCCGTGACAGAAAACACAAGAACATTTTCCTGCTTCACAAAACTAAAACGTTATGTGACTTTTTCAGTGACCATTAAAAATATCTTGTCCAAAGTGATAAGTATCGTAGCCGTGCCTAAATATTACTTAACGCAGTCACTAAATAGCAACTGAAACGGCAAAATGTTCCTGAAGTTTATCAGCAGGTTTACTAATCCTGTTCGGCAGTTCAAACCCCAATACGAAGGATGTTTGGATGTTTGCGATGAATACGAGCAGCCATCCCGCCGTGCACGGTGCACCAATGAGTTTTCCATACGTCTAAGACATTTAAATCACTTTTTGAAGTGCAATTTTCTTTTCGTTGCAAACACAACCATATACGTTTCAAACAATTTCTCTATCAAGAGTTTTTTCTGCAACATACTACTTGTTATTTCTTATAAGAGGTAGGCTAGGATACATCGCCACGAAAGTGTAAGACCCTTCTACGACCATGTCAAACTAACCCCTGAATTTCAAAAGGCAGTAAATGCCATTCGATAAGTTGCACAAGTGCAAAGAAGGACGATAAAGCAAAATGAAGAGGCCTGCCATGCAGCACAGACTTCTGGAAGTCTTACTCAACCTAGAAAAGCTTTACCCAAGGATGGAGGAGGTAAACACATTCGTTAAGTCACTACTGGCAGACGCTCCGGCAACAGCTGCTGTAGTAACGCACAGTTCGAACATGCCATCGGAGTCAAAGCATTGATCTTGCCACATGTTTTTGATTAAAAGTTGTCAAGTGGACTAGGACGTGCAATCCATAGCGACAGTCAAAAACAACATGTCAGCTGCACGATTCGCAAACAGCGTGTGCTCGAAACCTCACCAGGAAATGCCTATCATTCGCTTACCAAGCAGCGACGACAGGATTTCGCCACGCACGGGGTCTGACATGATCGACGACTTCTCGTAGTACTTTCTGGAAAGCAAAATGGCAGCAGAAGAAAAATGTCAAGTGACGTCACAATCCTCAGCAATAAGTCGCGCTGCAGATGACATTTTTTAAAATTGCGCAATCAATAGTTTGAAAGGAAGTTCACCACCACTGTTGCTCTTCGTGATGACTACAGGCACTTGGCAATAAATTGCTCGAATGCGGTCGAAGTTTGCCCAGCGATGGTTTCAAGGTGGCTGAAAAGCTTTGAATGAAAACGATAGACACATGCGGTTCGAAACTCAACATTGCAGCAAGGGCAGTTCAGCTGACGTGTATGGGTCACTCCAGGCGCGCAACCAGAGGGGGGCATTGTGGGCGTTTGCCGCCCCCCCCCCGGAAATTTTAACACATTACATGGCAATTTTGACGTTTGCAGAAACTTTCAAAGTTGTACCACGGTTGAATAAGTACAGTGATGTCATCGAATTAAATTTCATTAAAAATTGCTCCCCCGAAATAAAGAACTGGTTGCGGTCCTGGGTCACTCCATATCAGTGGTGCGCCGTATGTAATGCTTTTTTGTATTTCGAAACCTCAAACCGTTGCAACCGTTTCTTGCATGTATTTTTGAAGCGAAACACAGAAGCAATCTATGTTTAGCTGAAAACAGTCGCTTTGTTCGCAAAGATCTCTGTCACTATTGCAAGTTGCGGTGCCATGGCTAGCCAAGACGGTTGTTAGCGCGTAGTCTAAACAACGCCGGCATGAGCGACTGCTGAAATAATTCGAAACGCATTTTTCGTCACAATTTTGCTTCAGAAGTGTCAAGTAATGAATATATTTATCAGGATTATGAAGAAGCAATTGCGAAAAACTTCGGTGTACGCCTTTAAGCAACGGCTAGTCATGCAGCACATTTCCATCTGTTTCACTTCTCCTTCACCATTTTCAATAAAACGAGGCGTGGTTTCAAATACAAGCTGCTGAACGTCTATATGCCACTATCTTACGTAAAATGCGTGGCATACAAACGTCATTAAGCTGTTTTATGGCACATTCCTTTCAGCACAACCGATCACCTGCTGAGTAGTACACTACTAAGACAGCTGGATTTACCGCACGTTAAATTATTCTTCACAACAAAAGCAATGCGTTGCGTTAAAAAATGACTATTTTTGTGTTTCGCAAGCAACCCAAGCTGCTGAGAGCTGCAAAAAACAAACCAGCAGATTGAGCAAAAAACGCCCCTTCCTCCAAGTATACTGCTAAAAAGTAGAGGTTGATCCTTTATGGACTATGAGCTTGTCAACGAGCGCTGCTGAAATTGATAGTGAAGAAGCGAACAGAGGATGTAATTTCACAGCCCAATTGCTGCGCCGTGTGTCGACGCCACGACAACGGCCTCTGTGCGTAACTGAAACAATCACAGGAACAGTCCGTTCTCTGCGTGGCACATGAACGGGTTCCAATCAATATTTGCTCCACGCAACCTATTCAAAGCCACCGGTGCATACAAACAGCGAGGAAGTGAGTACGCCCACTGCTTTTTTCGCCCTGCAGCTTCCCGCCGCTGTCCAGGCACCAGACCACCGCCGTCACTGCGTCCTTGGCAAACAACCCGTTCCAACGTTAAAGGCTTGAGACTGACAGCAACAGGACGTGCGTTCAACTCACATCCAGGCTGCGCGAATAAAACGTCGGGAAAACCGGCCGCTTGTGGATTGCAGCAAAGAAAACAGCGCGAACGGAAGACGTGAGATTGTCATTCGCGCGAGACAACTCTCACCGCACATTTCATAAATCGTTCGGTTAGTTTCGACAGCAACTGCGCTTGCAGAAGAGACGAGGTGGATGTGAGGATATATCATCTGCTTGCAGTGCGGACGTAAATTGTTCATGTTGAAGCATTTAAAGCAACGAGGCACGCAAAATCCAGGAATAATTTCATGGAAACAACAGAAACAAGCTTATTGACGAGCAGTCGGTTTGCTATAAATCGCGGTTTTTGTAGTGCTCTGCTGAAACGTTATAAAAACTGATACAATTTCGAACACCATGTTTTTTCCTGACAGGTCGCATTTTCGACGCTGTTTCGGTAATATCTGGGGTTTTGTTGTGGATTTTTGCAAATGTAACAACGTGGCTCAAACATCACGAACTTTTGATAAACTATGTCGTTGCTATGAAGAAAAGCACCTGCCACAACGTTTGAAACAGATTTTTTGTATATTCAGACTTAAATCTAAATACGCATTTTCTGACGAACCAACCTTCATTTGACATTCACTTATAATGGTTTAGAAATAATCTGGAACACTTAAGACTGGCTCTAAGACAAGCAAAGGCTCTTACGCTCCATATCAAAGCAGATAATGTCATTTTGATGAGAACGTTTTCACAATTTCTCGTTGGAGGGAAAACAAATTGCGTTAAAATCAGTACAAAATTTCAAAAGCCAAAAAGTTTTTCGATCCAAACCACATCGAAGTCTTTAAAAATGAGAGGTTTCTGTCACATGACCTCCAAATGTCATTGACCTTCCTGTCTATGCCGGGAAAATACGTAGGTTGTCCATTTGGGGGGTGGGTTTCGTTTCAGAACGGTGTTAAGAAGGCAGCACACGGAACGTGCAGTCATCGAACAGTTGAGCAGCCTGATGCTGTTCTACTGTTTTTTCAAAATAAAACGCCTGAAGAAGCTTGTTGAGGCGTGCATGAAAAACTACAAACAATTGCCTACCTGTTGTTCAACACTAAGTGCGCAACGATCTTATCCAGAAGCTTCGACGTGAGAGCCATGCGCACCCAAAGGAATCTTCCGCTGTTCTGTGAGATCGATTGTGGACTGAGCATTCTACCGTCTTCGCCGTTCGCAAAATTGTTTGACAATCTAATCGAGTGCACGGACGTTAGAACTCGGTATCCACTGCACTGGACATCCGCTTTAAAACGGGGCCCGTACGTCAAGGCATTTTCATTCAGTTGCACAGTAAGAAAAAAACGAGTAAAAACTGCGCAGGTTAGAGTGTGAAACGACCTACGTGCAAACCCGAAACTGTTACCGCATCCTCACAGGACATATCTCTGTTATAAAAGTTGAAACTTACCAACCAAAGGACTGTATCTTTTTACAGGCCATAACTTTGCAAGCATTGAGCGCGTTGACAATTTCCAAAAAAAAGTTAAGAATGTTCTTGAAGCAAATTTGTTTGAAATTTCAAGATTTATTTAATGCGGTAATAAGGCTATTTTAACGCTTTTCCCTACATTCATATGAAGGTAAATAAATATATATCTCAGGAAAATAACAAAATGTTCATTCGTGCGCCATACACTTTATTCTCCATTCACCAACAGTGGTCACCCATTCGGTTTTGTTTTGCTTTTAATGAACGCCGTCCTTTATAACGTGTATATGCTTTACGCTGTGTCTTACATGGAATGTATCATACCTGGGATTAGGGGAGAACCAAGGGAAAGCTGTGTCAAGCATGCTTGCAGTTAAACAAATTGGCATGCGAAGACTGCAAAGGCATCTCTGTGCCGGCGCTGCTGCTTACAGAACGTGCGCCATGGTAGCTTCCTGCCATCGATCACGTTTTCTGAGGCCTTCGATCACTTCTCGAGCGTTGCTTAGGTGCATCATATTCAGCATAGCAAGGCACACACAAAGGACGAGAAATCGAAAACCTACTCTATGGACAATCTACGGCGGAAGGTTTGGAACAGACCTGCTCTTAAACGTCATTTCGATCTTCGGATGTTGAGACCAAGGTAAGCGTAATAAGCAGAGAACCATTATTTCTAAGTTGAGGTCATTTCTGGGCCATGATATGGGAATTTTCCATAAACAGATTAATAAAAGCCGCAACCACACATACAAAAAAGCGTCATCCTTGTTTAGCCGATACAAAGCTTAATTTAGCAGAAGTTTTGAAACCTTCCCGTTTTCCAACTTCCAGAATGGTGAACGTTTTCAGGCCGAGGATTATTAACTGTTCTACCTGTAATAATTTCAAACAACCAAAAATTCATATTCGCATGTAGTTAAATGTATGAAAACTCCTTTTCGCCTAACAGGTGTGTGCAAAGCTACTGTAAAACCAGAGCGATTCCACAGTTGCTGGGCGAAGAAGCTCAACAGCAGCATCCGGCAACGCTGTGCACGCAGTATGACAAAATTTGCAGTAAACAGCAGAGGATGTTACAACTGTTCGAGCTATAAAGGGTAAAGAATACCGCGACACAGAACGAAAGAGCACCGTGGATGCTGGAAATTTCAAATAGAAACGATATTGCGTGTTATTTCTGAGAAAATTAGACAAATGTTCGAACGCAGCTGCCACGCTTAGAGTCTCCGGACAACGCTTCTGGGCCTCGTGTTTTCGAATAACAACTGTTTAAGATAAAGCGGAGCTGATGTTGATTGGCCATTTTCGCGGCGCTTTATCGTCAGCAAGTGCTTCAGAACAAAGGTTATCCCAATCTATCCAAGCGAAAATCTTAAACAGTCCAGGCATCTGCGCCTTGAAAACTGCTTAAAAGACGTGCTGCTCTGTTTTCTAATACTGTACTTTGGAGGTGGACTGCACAAATTGAAACGTATTTGACGGGTGCATGATTTTCACCAGACTCTTAGAAATACTAATATGGAGTTGACGTGTGGTTTGGGCAGTGAAGTAGATTGCAGCATTTCACGCGCCCTATCTACAAGCACACAATACAGCAGTGTCCGTGCAGAAAGCCCAGGCTTTGCTAAATTGACTCTAAATCCCGTAACTTCGTGAGCTTTGTTTGTTCCAGCTGACCAGCTGCGCAGTTGAGCTTACTTGTCGTAGGAGCTCTCGACTTCTTCGATCTTCGTCACCAGTTCGGCGACGTCCGGCATCGATTTGCCGACCTTCGTGAACAAACTGGCGAGTTTGTTCTGACGCAGGAAGCCGGCCACTCTGCGGCGCAGGCCATCCAGCAAGCACGTTTCCACAGTTCCTGAAGTAAACGATTGTCCGATATTCAAATCAGCGTAAATTGGATGCGTGGCACGTACCAAATTTTGCAGTTGTAACAGTTCGAAATGACTGGAATACCCTGGCGATTATTCACCTAGACGTCTATCTACGAATCAGATGGAAGGAAATTCATGAACTTCGGTGTTAAACACCAGCGTAGTCATTTAAGTGGAACCGAGTCGTTCCGAAAACGGTATTATCACAGCACACTGTCACGAGCGAAAATCAAATGAAAATCGTACGAGCAAATAATCGTACGTATCGGGAAGGCTTAACACTGATTCAACGCACCTTAGTTGCTTCAACCAAAAAAATTACTTATAATTCGAAAATTAGTAATTTACTGAAAAGTCTAACAACGTAGGCAAAATCATGATACACCACATTCCATTCATCCTGAAAAACTTAAACAATATGCGAATCTGGGATTTTTGCGATGCATCTCTCGAAATCGTGCCATCGCGCCATGTGTGCATGACTTACATACACGCGACCTTATAACGTTTACAGCAATGTAAATTAAGTGTTCATTTTTATAATTTTGTTGAAACGCTCATGCGAGCCATATGTACCTGGGTTGAATTCACAATCCGTAACAGATGCAAGTAATTAATAGCTTACCATTAACCAAGACGTTTATCGCAATCGTGCGATGCAAATAACTGGTTTTCACACAAGTCTGTGTTGGCATATGCGGCAAATGTGATCATGTTTAACGCTGAGGTAAAGTTTTTAGAAGCATGTTTCAATTTTGGACATTAAAATTGGACTTTTCAAACAAAAAGGTAAGTTAGGATAATGTGAATGATTATTTTTGAAAGAACAAGTCTCTCTTGGGCATGTATATCTACGCATAATCCATAAACAACGACACCTAGCTTTTTTCTGTGTGAGTTGCACCGTGCCAGTTCATAAACTAGCAATTCAAAGTAACGCCAAACAACTGCTTAAACCAGGAAAACTGAAAACAACTCCGAAATAACACATAAGACCTTTCAAAAGCTTGCTCTATGCAAAAACCAAAGACGCTTTCAGTAGAAAAATTTTTAACTGTTCACAGGCCTTCATCAAATTTATTACTTGTTCGCGCGCAAAGGAAGTCTGTTTAAATATGGACATTAACTTAATCGAGCCCTATAGAATCAAGGCTCTTATAACCACACGAATCGCCGCCTTTATCGCGCACAAGCGAAATGGTATAAAAACGAATACGACACTGGAATCACATCCAGTTCAAAGAATTATGGCTTAAAACCTCAAATTTAGTTCAAGAAATTTTATGATGGGATCTTCTCGCATCAGAATTCGTTTATCAATGGCAACTTCGACATGAAACTGGCCAAATGCATCGGACCTTCCTTCGCAATTTACGCGGCACGAGATACAGTATTTCTAAGTGGGCATGAAGCCATGGCAAACTGAAGAAGGGAAGTGCAGCGTTACCACTGCAACTAAACAAAAACTTCGAAAGTTCATTGTGACCTTGGCGACGCTCAAGAGAAAGCTAATCAGCTTGCGCACGGTACCCCAGTCTTAGTTGGACCGTGCGCAAAAACAGATTGACGAAACAAGCCTGAGGCATTCGGGACAAACAAGACGAATGACGCTCTTCACCAAGACAGTCTTCCAGCTTCATCGCGAATCACATTTCTTGCGTTTTATTCATCGAAAAGCACAAACGCCACGTTTTATTCTTCGAATGTTTTCCTATATTGGTATAAAACAAAAACGTCGTTTCGTACCACTGCTGGTAATCAACGTTCGCATGACAAATCATCAACAGCTAAAAAGTTACTTTTGCCGACACTTTCATGCGAAGCCACTATTATCACTTTCCGGAAGAATAAGATCGCAATTAAAGACCTGAAAAGTCATGTAGCACGACAAAGAAATGGAACATCTGCAAATCAGTATGAAAATTTGTTTTTAAAAACAATTTGAAGACCAAGATGTTCAGAACTTAGCATCGAAGGGAAAGATAAGACGCCTTTTGTCCAAAGAAGCAGCTGGCCAGTGGCCATACAACATAATGTATTGTAGAGTACATGTTGTTTTGTACGTCTGCATCGCACTGCGAACTGTTCGCCAAAAGACAACGATTTAGAGTAGCTGACATTTTCCGCAAGGCATGCGATGGCACTTAAAGCCGACTTATTTGTACCTGCTATCCAATCGGACTAGCATCTTATAAAAAAATACACTTCGAGAAAAGTACCGCATAAAATCAACATTGCAGTACGATGAGTTGGTCACCAAAAACAGCAGTAAGATCGTCCCTTCAATTTGAAACTTACCTCTACCATCTGCATATTTTTTAAGATGTAGACTTAACCATATTTAGCACAATAACTTAGAAGCAATACCAAAATTCACCTACAGCGTTACCCACTATTGAAACGTGGGAGAGATTTTATATTTGTGCGAAACGGACTTTTGATATGGGGCTTACATAGGATTAGCAGTGATTGGGCAGTTCTTATGGTTAGCAGCACAGCGATAGCCATTAGGGGAAACCTTTTTCTGGAAACAAAGTCGTTTTTCCCGAATTTTAACATTTTCACAAAACATCAACACGGAACTGATATGTTCTCAAAATTTCCCAGACATGTTTCATTGCAAAAAGTGCGAGCACCTGCGAGCAATGAGCAGGCCAGAATTTTGCATTATGGATTTCTGTACATTATAAGGCAATGCATTGCGCGTACAACACATAGAAACCAACTTGGGTCACTTGTGATGGAGATTTGCCCAGTTCTGATGCATTCTCTGTCTGAAGAAAAAGCTTCCTCGCTGGGTGATTTTTCTCGTTTCTCGTATGAAGAATTGCGAACAAGCAAAAACTACAATTGTGCGTCCTGCGGGCAAAGGGAAGCATTTTGCTCCAAGTGAGCTGCGCAGCGATTCACTCAGAATGCTCACGTGGAACAAAAGACGACAAATTGCCTTATTATTGTAAATCACATCGCACCAACAACACGCGACCTCAGCAACTCAGTTCTATTTTCAAAGATCCTGTGTTGTTTCAAATGTGCGTTTGATGCTGTTTTCCTGAACCTGGTGCTGCAGTCGTAGCAGTTTACACCTATCTATTCGACGGATGGTGTCGTCTTCAACCGACAAATGATCGTACTAATGTTGTTTTTGGCCGTAGTAACAAGTTTTTACTTCGCCTCCCACAAGTAGCTCACATATGAAAAGACGATGAAGAGGGACTTGCCGCGCAAGTGTACGTTAGCTTTCGCGTTATCAGTGCAGCAAGAATCGCGATCATTGCAAATATTTAAAGAGTAGCAGCTCCCGCTGACTTGAAAATTTCTTGCGTTTCACCCGAGCCAGATGAGACCCAAGATCTGGGAGAACATGCTGTGAACTTCTAAAATTTACTATTTTACACGATCTTTAGCAGCGATTTATGAAACACTTGAATTCCACGGATTTTTCTTAGAAGTTTGTTGAAATTTCAGAAAAGTCAGGGTAAAAAAATTATGAAAACATTGCATGTGCTTTTGTAATACGATGTGGTGTTGACGAAAACTTAATAGTTAACAACCTATTCTTGCTTCAAAACTGTCACGGTCATTTACCGGTATTGATAATTCACGTTTCAGCAAGGCACTATTCAGTAACTATAACTACCAAGCCAAGCTGACATTTTTACGCGAGGACAAAGACGGACATGGAAAATGACGTCCGCTGCAGGGTGCTCATTAACATTTTATCTGGTCTGTCACTGCTTAACATTCGCTTCACATTTCTTTTACAACAACGCAGATGCATTTATAGCAGTCTTTCCCGGCTGAAAACCTTTTTGAACTCTTCTGCAACTGGGAAAGCCGGAACAGAGGGGTACGGTGAGGAATGAGGAAAATCGAGGCACCACGGTCACAAAAATGATTGCAGGCAAAATCGCTTTTTTCTTCAGCTACATTCATGGATTTGCAATTGCGTTTTCTGTGTGCAGTTGGTACTAATTTTTTATACGTGCTTATTGCATCATGATCTATTCTCAACAAGGTGGGAGTACAGCGTTTTCAAACATCACGGTACTTGACACATTTTGCTGAGTCTCCGCTCCCTTCAATGTTCGCGCTTGGTACCACACAGACAGCGAAGAAGCGGTTGAGAAGTTGGATTCATTGTTTTTGAATATAAAATACACCAGGGGTGTAACGAGGTTCGATGGTGCCCGGGTCAAGAAGCAAGTTTGGCGCTGCCATGTTCGAACCTGAGCTCTTTCTGAAGCAAATTTACTGGCACATTGAAGAAAGTACTCGTGACATTGTTGGTACTTTCCGGCGGCCCCCGCAGTCATTCGAAGCCCCACGCAGTGATACGCTGCCGCATAGTGATTCAGCGCCCGGGGAATTGTTCCCCCCTTGCCGCCCTCGTTACGTCCCTGTTAAACACTATTCCTTTTTAAAGAATTTTTACGTTGTTACATGATATTTGTAATCTTAAAAACTGTTTTCACGAGTATTCGACGCAGAAACGCATACATGTTGAGAACGATTGTTGCTTCAACATATTTTGCAGAATTCAGGTTCAGTTTCATTATGCTCGCTTTTGCACTCCATCTGGAGCGTCATGAGTGGTCAGCGGCGTCCATATCGGCTCCATTGCGCCGGGGTCACGCAGCTGCTCTCGAAGTGAACTCCGCAAGTGCTGGCAAGTCAATGGCAGCACCGTGCGTGAACCTTTCCCTCACACACCGGTGGCGCCAGACCTGGGTTTTTTCCCCAGATCTGGGGTTTTAATGCCTTTCTGGGTTTCCGGGTACTTCTGAATATCTGGGTTTTTAGTATTTAACTGCTTAGCGGTGACATTTTTGATAGGATATGATTGATTAAACTTTTATTTCTAGTCTCATCTTTCTTTACCTTGTTGTATCTAGGTGCCATAGTCTTCAGAATAGCTGATGAAGAAGCAACTGACACCGTATAAGCCCTGAACTAAATATTAGCTGGGTGCAATGAGTTCAAGTGACAGAGATAGGCTACCAATGAAGCAAACCCAAAGAAAAACAATAAATGGAACCCAAATCAATTTAAGGTAGAGTGGTTGAAAGATCAAGCTCTCAAAGATTGGTTACATCAGGACAGTGGGAATGAAGGTTTTAGTTGTTGTAAATGCTGTCAGATCACCCTTAGAAATGCAAACAAGTCCATACCACCGCGACATAAAGATTCAGACAAACACAAAAGTTAAATTAGCGAAGTTATACATTCACTAGCACGTTTTGTGACTTGCTGATGCCCAGGTAGTAGAAAGATTAACCGGATTTTCTATATCTTCCTATCTGGGGTTTTCTGTTCAAATTTGTTTTTTTTATGTGTGTATATGGGGTTTTTCAAAAAATCTCATTGGCAGCCTTGTCACACACACACCAATAAACGCCGAGCACGAGGCTCGACTGGCTGGAGAATTTCGAGCTAAAAAGTTAATAGTTCGACTACTCTGATTTTTGCAGTTGCACGAAACTCGATTTGTGTGAAGCTAGCATAAAAATACCAGTGTTTTTTAAGGGCACCTCCACCCCGGTGCCCCTGCTGTGGAAAGCGTGATGGTGCAATGGACTGGCGTTCCTTCATCCCCACCTACAACTATCGTAGTTTCCACTTGAAAGTAGCTGGCTATATTGTGTCGTGTAAGCCACAATAAAATACGAAACTGCCTCAATGTTCTGTTAGGTACAACTGAGTAACTGCAATTGACCAGCAAATCTTCAGACAAAAAATAGTAAAAGATGTTGAGAAAAAAGGCAAGCCCTATAACGCTTCGTCGATGCTGCAAAACAGTGCTTGTTTCGTGGGCACAGGCGGCCATGGAAGTGGGCACAGGCGGCCACGGAGAAGTCGTGGGCACAGGCGGCCATGGAAGCTCCATTACACTGGATCAAACCGTGTGTGAATAGTGCAGCAAGTTAAAATGCAAGTCAACCGCCACGAGCATGACAACCAGTACCGTGGATGACGCAAAACTTGATAAGACAAAAATAAGGTGAAGTTTTGCAGGCAAGGTGGCGAATATGGGCACAGAAGACACCCACACACAAATGCAAGAAATAATCTTAATCAAAACAGTTTTAAAGGGTTTAGACTTGAAGTATACGGAAATGCAGTGGAGAAAATGTGCGTGAAGATATTAAACGTTGCCGATGCAAACACTGTACTGGAAATCAGCAGCCAGAAGCACGGTCGTACCTACGCAGCGAAGATCGCTGTGTCATGCACCAGCGGACAATTTTCCACGCTTGCATTTTATCTGTAGCGAACATTTCAAGCCAAGCACAACGAACATGCAAGAGCTTTCAGTGGAAACACAAAATCAATGGCAACTGGCAAGTACCGAGCAATGTAGCAAGTTAAGGGCGTGAGTACTACTGGGGACTGAGGAAGTTTGTTCCAGCCAGTGGCGAAAGAAATATGGCCACAGTAAATATAAAAACATTCTCTATTTCAACGAGAAACTCTGAAGCTGATTTGAGGCACAATGTGCTTTCCACGAGCTGGCCAGGAGCGCGAACACCGAGACAACAGTTAGCAGCAGGAAGAGNAACANCGACTATCATCTGCTTGGCGCAGCTGCTATTTATCAAACAAACGCGTTTCCGCACCACTTGCAGTAAACTAACTAGTAGCGCGGGGTGTATAGGCCTTGCGCACTAGCCCTCAGTTAAAGGCTGATCGAATAACTAAATCAAAAGCAAACTGCCGCACCAGGTGCGGCAACCAGGCTTCTAAAGTCCAAAGGTTCAGGTTTTCACCACGCGGAGCTACGTAACAAGCTAATAAATATATGTCCTTGTGTCACAAGGATAAGGGTTATGGGGTAGGGCTTCTGGAAACTTGGATTCCAATACCGTGGAGTGCATGACACTCGTGGGCAGGGTGGGTAAATGTTTTGGTTCGGGTGCCGTATTAGATTCTATAACTTGATAGCGGGTCCGGTCAGGAACAGATGGACGGACTGCAAACTAATATCTACGAGACGCAAAATATGAATTGGCTTTAATACGTAATATGATTCGGACGAGTTTAGTAGCGAGATTAAAGAGCCTAGTGGCCAATAGTTTGCCCCTGCCTGCTGCAGGGCAAGAATTGGCAGTCTCAACAAAATTTGTTATACAAACACGACAGTGTTGCAAATGAATCAATTCAAGCATCTGAGAAGCGAGTAGTTGTAATTTATCATAATCAGGTATTAAAACTTTGCTGCCATTAAATCTGTGTCTGCTTTGGTAGAAGATGTCCAGCAGTAGAATTACCTACAAATATCTTATCATGCAATGAAAAAGTGTTCTTACCACAAAGACTCAGAACTTGAGCACTTTCTTCATGCACAAATTTTCTAGTTACTGCCTCTTCCATGATAACTTTGATCTGCGACATAATGGGAAAAGGAAAATTTCGAAAGCAGCTGCTGGCAAAAACACAAAATCAAGAATCCTGCGTTCTTCGGCTTAGGTGCAAAATCATATTGCCACAAAAACATTTAAAACTAGATTCTGTCATAAACGTGCAAGCAGTGGAGAATCGTGCAGGAAATGGCAAGCGGTGTTACAAATTTCCATCTCTACGTGAACATATGGTATGTTTGCGCTGGCTTTGTATAATCGTTAATGGCGTTTCCAGTTGATAGCGTTTCTAACGACAGCACTGTTTAGCTAGCACATGTATAATCTCATTCAGAAGTAAATTAATTTGAAATATTAGATAATAAAAAAGTTGAATCTGAATCAGTTAAAATGCTTGCGTTTCTAAGTCGGTGAATAAATAGAAAATTAGGGCTCAACTGGCGGAACCATGAGCCTTACATTTTTCAGGGCGGGCTGCAGCCCATCTAGCGTGCAAGTAGTTTTGCTGATAAATTTCAGTTAATCTAAAACAGTGCTTCTTAATCGGGTGAATGGTTCACCTCAGGGTGAATGAAGTTTTTGCAAGGGTAAAAGAAAGAATAGGGGTGATTTTTGTTCCTAATTTTTTGTATGCTCTGCTGGTAACGTGTATTTCTTTTTTTTAACCAACGCATATGATCAGCAATCGTGAATAAAATGGCGAACTTCAAACGTTCTAACTTAACGTCTACAGCACTCATCAACTTATCACTTCAGAAAAACCGTAATATTGTGCAATTAATTACGTCTGTGACGTATTAGGGATAGATCTACTCAGAGATGCCACATTTTACTCCCTCCAGTGACGGAACCTCTGCTGTGCCCTTCATGAGCGTGTTGTACTCGGGACGCCGGAGTATCGGTAGGGCCGGGGTGTAGTAAAAGAGTTGAGGGCAATCGAAACTTATCAAACCAAAAAATTGTTACCAGTTATGTTTATTTCTGTTCCAATGTTGACCTCAAAAATAATAACAGAATTTACAGAAAACCTGTCAGAATTTTCTGGGTGCACAAATAGCTGAAATAAATTTGTTTCAAGTCGTTCGCAACGTGTCATTAATATCGTTTTCATTGACCGTGATTTTCATTATAAGGCTATTTAGCACGTCCCGCTTTTCGTGTACCAAAGTTGTTTCAAGTCAGTCTTGACAAACCATGAAATTACTTGTGATACTGTTATGAAAAGGCACCTCCGCCCCCGCTGCCCCCCTTTTACGAGGGCAGGGGGAAATGCCCCCATTCTCCCGCACCCCTGCGTGTGTTCCTGTGCGAAATGTTATCTGCTAGAATCGCAGTACTTTCGCAACCTCGACTGAAAGCCAGACACATGAACACTGATCAGAGTAGCACTATCGGCCGCAGTGCAGGCCTTGCCAGTCGAAGTACAGGAGTAGCCTATTTGTGATATTTGTTAGTTGCCACTTTGGTATTGATTCCAACATCTCATAGCGTTTATATCTCAGGTAACACCCGCAGAATGTCTGCAGGTAAGAAATATGAACTAAGAAATAGATACAAAAAGCGCTTTTTTTTGTGAAAATGAATGTAAATCTATAAATCAAATCGATCACAACACGCCGGTTTCATCAGCTTCGCAGTTTGAATAACCAGGTTTTAAAAGGAAGGTTTGTGTTGAGAATAAGCTCCCTTCACTTCAAAAAGATTTTTCTCCAAGAGCGTCTTTCAAAACATATCTCTATAATGGGGATTTTTGGGTTGGTTTGCTTTAATCCCCAGGGTATGAGGGAAAAGCCTTGCAACAATTGGTGGTCATGACTACCATGTACATGTCAAAGAAAGTATTTTGTGTTCAGTCGAACTGAAAACTAACACGTGGAATGCATTGACGCCTTGGAGATTTAATTCATCCGCAGTTTGAAAAGTTGATAACTGAAGTTGAGGTGCAGGGAAGTAATTAGTATATTCTAATGTTAACATTTATTTTCCTATTGTTTTGTTTGTGGTTTTGTTGTTGTGTCTATACTCTGCAGTGGTAGGGGCCTGGAGTTTTATTCTCACTGAGCCCGTATTTTTCAGGTTCTGTGTCGTCGCTCGTTAAAATATATCGGATCACTACATTTGTTGCTTTCGTAGCTTCGCATTTCTTGACAGTTGATGCGGATTCGGTTTTCTTTTAAATGAATGACTTAGCTTAAGTAGATCTTGTAATATAATCAAATTCAGTAAAAAACATTATATATAGTTATGTTATTATTGTCACACCGAACATGCATTCGCCAGAGGGTCAATGGAAATGCAGCAATCGATGCCATGGGTGTATGAAACCGAAAAAGGTTAAGAAGCACTGATCTGAGGCAATTTCTTCTGTGAACCAAACCAGCATAAAAGGTAGTTGCGACACGCTCACCTGACTCTTTAGCAATGCAAGAATTTTGTCATGTTTTTCAGCATCTGAAAGAAAAAAACATTACCAAGTTGAGTATTTCCCAAAAGGCATCAGTGAGCTGGATCTTGGGTATATTTTTTGCTACGGCATGGATTTGAGATGCTACAACTACTAAGCATAGTGTAATAGCGAACGCACTTAGCAACACACACGCATACATCAATATACATCGAAATCAGTTTTTCTCAACCTGCGGCTCACAGCGAAGTTTTCGAGTGGGCCACGCAATTGGAACAAATATGTTAGAATGCGATTATCTGGACATCTAACCAATCGCTACAGCAGTGGTTGCCAAGCGGGGTGCCATTTACAGTACTCAGGGTGCCGCGAGTTATGACGTTTTTCAAAGTATCATTATTAGTATATTTTGAAAATGCCATCAAACCTTACAGCAAATTGCTATGGGTTCGTTACTGGGTGCCGCAAATTATTACTGAACTGCATACAGGAATAAACTCGCAACTTTAGAATAATGTGTTTATGCGTATAAAAGCCAGTGAGGGAGTCTCGAGACTTGGTCTCGGTCTCGAG
>JGI24159J19872_10002367_pt1 | contig 22349 bp, 11 predicted proteins | sample Ectturendosymbi4_FD_19872 | JGI IMG/M metagenome (IMG submission 19872) | reverse complement strand
CCTCCGCACCGGTGTCGGACGTTTCCGCTCCTGCCTGTACAAATGGGGCATGGCCTCCTCTGCGGCCTGTGAGTGTGGCGCAGAACAAACCGTCGACTATGTCGTCCTCCACTGTCCAATCCATCGACCCCCCACGGACTACACGGCCTGACGGTCATGGACGATGAGACAACCGAATGGCTGCTCAACACCTGCCCCGATACCTAGGCGGGCTAGCAGTGGATTAAAGAAGAACTCGTTCGAACGAAAGAAGAAGAACGACAGTTTTGCTAGATCACAGTTCAGGGTTAATTACTTTTTTGATCAAGGCATGCGCGGGGATGTTCAAGTAGCTGCGCAAGGACTAGGTCGTGTAGCGATGCACGATTGATGTGAGAGTCTTCATGCCTTGAACATGCAACGATATCCGACGACCGAACATTACTCGCTGAGTTATCGTTGGGTGCAAAGTTCAAAAGCTGCAGTTGCGAAAGTGAGTGAGACTGCGATGCGTGGTCGCTGAGTCAGCAAAGTGTGCGGTCCACTGAGCCAGTTCGATATTAATGCATCAGAAACAAGACACCGCAAGGGCGACACAACCGAATCTGATCGCGATTGTTTTGCCAGGAAATCGATTTCGCGTCAGTGACGCATCTTCAGTCCTGCAAATCGCAAGCAAAAGCTTATAGGTGAAATGATGAAAACGACTGAAGCATGAAGAAGGCAGATTCAGAGAGAGTGCGCAGAGCACATCGCAACAAGCACGCGCTAGCCCTGTGGTTCTTAACCGTTTGTCTACCGCGCCCCCCCTTAAGTAATCGTACTGCGTTTCAAGCCCCCCTGACATTAAGTAAGTTGCAAAAAAAGATGTATTTATTGGTAAATTTACTGCTATCACAGAGTCAAAAACCGACTAACTCCAAATATCACATACTACGCGCGATACCGTCCTCGCCCAACTGACCAACGACAACTACGATGAGTTCAGACTGCAACGATGGGGTCAGAAGATTACAGCATGGCTGATACGAGAAACAAGTGCCGTTTGAAAAAAATCCCTTGACAACGAGAGACACCCAATCCAAACGGTTAACTTACTGTATAGCTGTCAAACGATGAAGAAAATTAACGTGTGAGGTGAGACGAAGGTTAAGTCATTCACGCCAAATGATTTCGGTTGCATGTCAGAGGGGACTTTCCCTAACTTGCACAACCAGCAAACACAGCAGTCATTCTGGCAAACGCAGCTATTCTGAGAGCAACTACACAAAAGTCCACGTCCTCGAGCCCAAACTTAAAAAGTGTTAAAACCGAAACGTTGTTTACAATGTCGGCGCTGCCGCGTCGCCTCCTCACACCCGTGCATCAGTTTGTACAGACTCTGGAGTTAATGCTTGCAGTTAAAAGTTTTTGGGAGCACAAACCTCATATCAGCTTCATCTCCACTCACTCTGACTCTGGGTTTTTTTTCGCTGAAACATTCCGGTCATTTTTAGTTGAGACATTTTGGTCACTGAAACATTTCGGTCGTGTGTCTCACAGCTTTATTAAAAATCGCCATTGAAAGTGCTTTTGGCCCTATATTTTAAAACATTCTGACCGAAATCACTTAATTTTTTTCGGTCATTTCAAGAACGTTTCGGTCTATGCAAAACCGTCGCCAGAAAGTTTTCAATAGGGGGACTTTTTGTTTGTGCGGGGGGGGAGGCTTGACATTATAAAATTAACCAAAACTCCACTTATTCATAATGTTTCACGTTTCAATTTGGGGGGGCTTGGAACTTTGTTTGGGGGGCTAAGCCTACCAAAGCCCCCCGTGACGACAGGACTGGGTCTATGGCTGAAAAAAAACAGCTCTGACTACCTTGAAGATCATGCTCGACAACGTGACACGAATCAACCATCAACGGACTTGTTGCCTTACACCACAAGTCACGGTCAAGCTTAGTCACAAAACCAACACATAAGAATCGGAGAACCCGCAAGCAATACCTTGTCCACCGGGATACATGCATCGGAAAGCTTGGCCGAGCTCCTCGGCTTGCTTCCGACCGGCGGGGGTGAGCTCTCCTCCCCATTTCAATATGAGCAGCAGGTATGGTCCGGAAAACGGGGTGGCATCTGGAAGGACAAACAACTTCTGTACGAGTTCTGTCTGTCGTTCAAAATGCCGGTAAAACGAACGTCTGCAAAACTTCATAAGCGCAATCATTTTTCCGGAATTTGGCGTCTTGTTTGACTTCAGACAGGGAAAGTAACAATCTTATTCACAGATAACTGAAACTACATGAAAAAAAACTGAGTTTCATGGCAGAGCACAACAAGTTGTACTTATTTACATCAGTACAGTGCGAAAACCGCAGGAAGACTTCCATGTTCACGTCATGAAATCCCAACTGAAGACTTAATCAAAAAAGAAAAAGAGTGGAAACAATGTTGATAACATTTGATGAATGAACTACTAATTAACATGCACGAAACAAGCGTCAGCGGGAGTGAAGGTACCCCCCATAGGGTCGGTGTTGGGACTTCCTCGAAGCAGTGCCACTAACATGAGCAAACGCTGATATTAGTCAGATTACATATGAACCGACTAGTCGTTGTGAACTAACATCACAAGCGTTTCGGCCTTCTGCTGTAGCGAATGATGTGAGAGACCAGTAAATGACGTTGACTTGTCAGTGGAGAGGAGAATAGACGTTTGCTGGCTTGGTTCGACGCAAGCTGTTGCACTAACAGTAGGTGCTCGACGCTTATCAGCAGAACGTCTAATTAGCCCGGTACTATCAGGCAAGTGTGAGAACCTATGCACACTACACGTCTGTTTTATAACAGAGCAGACTTGTGCTTGGACGTCGTTACGTAATTTGTCGAAGGATGCGACGATTTTCTTTTTACATTAATTTTAATAGCAAAACAATAGTCGACGATCAGCCACGCAATGCACACGAAACCCGGCGTTTTTTGCCGTCGCGGCTGGCACTGAGGAGGAGGCAAAAACATGACACTGCATTACAGGCCACCTTTTTGCTTACAGGCCCCACAAGACAGCCTTCAACTTTACTGTTGCGCCGTGCACAGTTGCAGCTTGCGGAAGAGATAGCTTCGCATGAGTTTTGAAACGAAAAGCGCGACCTGCAGTTGCAGTTACGGGGGTAACTTTTTAATTCAATTGAATTTGTTTTGCAAGTTTTGGTTCGTCACACGAGAAATACATTCACAGGCTGTATACTACCGTCTTCTGAGCTGGAAGCCAGTCGTGGCGAGGACATGTACTTGAGTTGGACTTTACGGTTTATTCCTGAAAAGTGTCCGTACCTAAACAGAAAAGGCAACGAAAAATGCTAAGCGTTCATGCAGTCTTATATTAATGCCCGAAGAACGGTACAAACACGCTGCGGACACTGTTTTTCGAGTTGGCGCACTTCTATTTCAGCAACAAATATAAAATAAGGGGGTGAGAAGGTGAATGAACGACAAGAACATCTGTTAATTGCATGTATGTGATGGCCAGACGCCTTGCACCAGAGATGAGCATCAGACTGGACTGAATCCGGACGAAATGAATTTTATGGTTTTGGGTTGGATCCGACTGTCAATCGCTTCAAAAATTTTGGATCAGGACGGGATTTGGACTGGTTTAATGGAAAAATCTGCGGTATTTTTGTTGTTAAAAACCTTTATTTTGTTAGCTTTTTGGACTTCATTTGGACTTGGACTTCACATTTTTTATACGTTTTGGACTACGGTTGGACTTGGACTGAGTTTTGAAAATGCGGGACTGGAACTGGATCGTAAAATATGACAGTCCGCTCATTTCTGCCTTGCGCGACAAGTGCTTACATTTCCAGCACGTTCTTGAGCTGTTCGAGCTTGTGCTGCTTCTCCTCGACAAGGGCGTCGGGCTCGGCGAGCAGCCATCGTGCGACGTCGAGGACCTCCTGCAGTTGCCTGGGCCGTTTCAACTTGAGCTTGCCGGTCTTGTGGACGTTGTACTTGTTGAAGAGGTCAAAAAACCTGTAAGAGTAGGTTGTGTCGAAAAAAAAGTGCTGACCGGAGAAAACTGCAATGGCGTCACACTTCAGTGAGCACGAACATGACGTTACATTTTCGATGCTCTTGTGAACAACGATTTTTTCTAATCCCCGGAAAATGCTGAAGGCTAAAGGCTACGAACGCTTTTTTGTCAAGTGACCTGACGCTATTCGCAGAAGTTTAGCAGTAAAACGATCTACCTCGCTACCCAAACAAATGTCGCTGCCATGGTGTGACCTTTCTCAGAAGCGCACACAAAAAAACAACAGACCAGCTGCGCCACGTCACCATCTCCAGCTTCCACGTCACCATCTCCAGGTGCGGAGAGACGCCACAACCCAAGCAATGAGAGCGTGGCTTGACGGCGTGTAGCCGTTTGTTAAAATTGATTTTGTGACCTGAACACAACGAATGTTGGGTTTTTAGACGCTTACGTCGGTCGTTCGAGCAATTGCTTCATTTTGTGCATGGTTGTGTGCGTCAGCAACTTGCGCAGCAACTGAGTCGGAACACAGAAGACAAGAGATGCAGTGCAGCTGACTGTTTTAGGGATTTACCTACTGCTGTTCGCCAGGAGGCAGCGGCAGAGTCCTGACATGTCATCTACTCGAACTGCTCGAACCCCTAACTCTCCCTAACTCCCGGAATAACATTCAAGCAGTCAAGCTTGAATCAATGTGTGCACATAGCTCTCACACAGACAACGTTAAACTACAGAAACAGTGCTCGTGTCAGTATTTCCCAATGAACATGACGCATCGAGCGTTTGTCGTTTTCTTGCGGTGGAAACACTGCAATGACGGACCGACTCAAAGGAAGCTTACTTTTGATGGTGGACTTCCATTTTCATTTTCTGCTTCGGAGTTCGGTCTCCATGTCGAATGACGGCAATGACGCAACGCAGCTCCATCCTGTGACGCAAGCGTTGACGGTTATTTGTGTTGCTGCATCAAGCCCGGGTCTCTGCTGACTACATCTAGGCAATATTTACGCAATCAAGATTCTCGCTTTCAAGTGTTCTGTGGCTGGCGCGCAACGTATTTTATTCCAAACAACTGCCACGCTAAAACTGATTTAGAAGGAATTGAGTATGATCGAAAGTTAAAAACCAAAAGCATACAGCGGTAGCNCAAAACGTTGCGTTGCATTTTGCTTCGGAACAGGATCCCGACCGGTCTCGTTGTCTCCGCCGCAGCCCCGAGACCAAAATAGCANGAAGCAGTTTAGTAGAACGACACGTGCTGCAACAGAATGGACTGCCATGCAGCAGTTAGGAGGCGGTGCTGCAGAACTAGGAACGCATCGAGCCTGCAACAACAGCCCATGGACATGGGGGTCGGAAGAATTTTTTTCCAGGGGGCTGGCCACTAGTGCGTTCTTCCAGAGGTAGCCAAAAATATTTTTCCAGGGGGGGAAAATGGGGAATATAATTTTTTCCTATCGATAAAAAGAAAACAACCCTTTTTTACTAAACATGTATTAGAAATATGTCAAATTTCAAAATCTAGGTGAGGCCAACGCCCCCTCGCCCTTTCCGACGACCATGCCCACAGCAGTCATACTCTTGCTTTGGTCATTTGCCGCGCACACGCAACCGGATTTTGGGCAAAAACAAACCCCGCTACTCACATAGTTCCGGACGTGGTCGGAACGATTGGAATGTCTTCTGCGTCGGTGGGGATCGACCAGGGAATCAGAAACTGCGGCGCCAGGTCTCGCATTATGATGTTTCTGCAACAAGCGTTCGTCAAGTGGCGAGCGGAAAGCATCACACACCCGACCGGCCGTCGCTGTGACAACACTCACCCGAGCACTTTCGCGCAGTCGTCGTAATACTTCATCGAGTTCTTGACGAAGCTGAACCCGTTCACGTCGCACACGTACGACTTGCCGTGCGCGCGCAACAGGTCGAAACCGCAGACCGTTTGCTGCAAGCAAAGATTACCGCCGGGTTCGTGTGTAAAGTCACGCCGCTGTGTTAGGATGATCGAGAACTTGTTACACACAACCTCTCCATCAACGCTTTCAGGAACACATATGAAAACTACACGCATGAGTTTGCATGTTTAGCTTTAGAATAGCTGATAAGCAATGCATTGTTGGTGTTTTTACAGAAAAATATTTCTCAATAGCGTCGAAGTAGGAATCTGTGCAATGAAACTTGGCGGGGAAAATCAACTCAGTCTTCTTGCTGGTGAACATGAAGAAACAAAAACGTATTCAAAAAGTTTATTTCTCAGCAGCACAGTGCAAATTTTGAAAAATTGTAAAAAATTTATCCCGTTCACTGTACTTGCGTTCGGTTTAAAATTTATAAAACTTGATGGTGATAGCGCACAAGAAGTATTGTTTCTATGAAGTTCGCCATGGAGCTTATTAGTGCTCGCCGCTCACTTGGAAAGCTAGGCAGACTTGTCTTGCAATCAGTTTTTCTTTGGCGGATAAAATAACGGGAAAACGGACTTCCTTGCCCTCGCTATCGCGCTCAACTTTGCCGTCCAGCGCCGGGGACTTTCTCGCCTCAGCGTGAGCGTAATCCGGACCGACGGTGTACACCTTCGAAATAACATAGTAATTTTTATGCTTGTACTGTATTCTCGGCTACGCCTGTCAAAAATATGAATCTGTAGCCAAGTCTAAAAATCACAACCACTCGCAAGAGGGCCAGTCTCAGCCAATTTAGACAAGGTGGTCCAACCAAACCAAAGTCCCTGAATTTAATCAAGCTGATGCGCCAGTTCAACATGGCAGTCCTATTTTTACTCCAAAAAGTGGATAAACCAAAACTGTTGTCAAACTTTTCCTTCTTGATTGAAGCAATTCAACCAAAAGCAAATATTTCTACGGGCAATATAACACAGTCGTTTACAAAACCTGGTATTTTTTGCTGAATTGATATTTGCTTAATAGCCAAGAACAGTGCTAAAAATAATTCGCTTTTGAAAAATCAAGTTTGTGTTGGTGTTTCAGAAAAATTTCTCCAATTATCACTGTTATTCCTTCTATGATTACGTCTTAAGATCGGTGAAGCACAAAATCAATAGTCTATTTTATAAATAGAAGTTCAAGTGCCATCAGATTTGGTGATAAAATACAAACTTATTTGATGCCACAAACAGCTACTTAAGCAGAACATCGATGCATTTTTGCTTTAGATGCTCTCCCGGACATCCACTTCAGCTTGACCGAAAGCCAAGACGACGGGTGAAATATTGAAGTATGCCTGATATGGCGCACAGAGACGCCACTTAACACACAGTTTTAAGCTAGGTCATGGTGTAAGGACGATGTAACACAAAAAACGATTGCTGTGAACAACGCTGCAAGAGGACTACTGAAGCCTCACGAATGATATTGTTAAGAATTTGTTTGATTAAACAAACTTTTTTGATAAGGTCACTGCAGCCAAAGGTCACTGCAGCCAACCGTTTTAACATTGATGAATACAACACATCGCGACGATGCCAGCAGTAAAGCTTTCCTTATACCTGAAGTGTTGAAAAGCACGTTAAAATAAAAAAAAGAAATTTTTCAAACAGCACCAAATGCATCGCAATCAAAAAGGACAGCCAATATATCAAAACCTTTGCTTTGTGCTTGCTTTACTCAATCGGACTAAGACACACAACCCCACTGCGAAAGTTAATAAACTATACTGCTGGAACTCACCATGCAAAATATCTTCTGACGGTAGAAGCAAACAATAGTATAAGCCACTAGAAAATTTCAACCTACCAACCTTTACATCCGTGCCATCTGTAGGCATGAAATCTTCATATATGTATGATCCACTTCCTCTAACACTACTTTGCGTTGAGTACTGGCTACTTCTGTTGCCGATCTGAGGAAAAAAGCTGTGTTCACGATTCGCATGTTGACAAAAACGTAATTGCTAGTTGCTGCTTTTACATAAGTTGTTCGGTCGTAACTGAAGGCGACAACCGAAATTTAGTTGACAATGAACTCATGCACTGGTATTGGTGAGGTCCGCAAAATCTTCACTGAGGATCAGCAGAATCGACTTTTTCATCAATTAACAGTAGTTGTCAAAAACTGAATTTAAGCAGAAGAACTGAACAACAGAAGCAGAAGTACTGTCGCTCTAAGCTGTAAATGACCTACAACAGGGGTGCATAACCTGCGGCCGCATGCAGCCTCGAAAAAAAATTATGCGGCCGTGTACATGCAACTTATATGGCGGCCGTGGATTAATAAAAACTATTTGTCTACTGTATGCGGATACTTAGTAGAAAGACGGCCAACAAACGTGTGGAATTTTGCATTAATAAATTAATGAAAATGTTTCGCATGTCATTACCCTTGCAGGCACGAGTAAATGGAACACTATCGGATAAATCCTATTCCTAAACGTAAATCACAAAAATAACTTGAACTCACTGGCGGCGGTAATTCACAAAAACAAAGGTAATGCGGCCGGCAATAACGAAAAGTTGTGAACCCTGACCTAACAGTCTTTGCACTCTCCAACACACTGGAGTAGCTTACAGGGTTGATGCGAAACCAAAAGCGATAACTCCCAAAGGTTTGCTGAAAATGGTCTGTGCACGCTAAAAATACTGTGCAAAGCCAGAAGCCTGACCCCCACGCAGAAAAAAAAACGCAGTTGTTACAAACATAAGAATGAAAGAATTATCTCCGCGAAAAAAGGAATACAGGTAAATTCAATGAAAAATGGTCGTGGAAAAAGTACAGATCAGGCGAGGCAAAAAAGTTATCGCTCTGTATCCTGCACTAAGACCAGCAACGGCCAGTCGAGCTGGTCGCAGGCGACAGCAACGGCGCATTAAAACAGTAAGCTTGTTCGTCATTTATACAAACAGATAGCCCGCTAAGCATCCCCTCGCGCAGATGCTGATCATTCGGCAACACAGCAATGGGCTCCGCAACGGCAAGACCTGGGTACAGACAGCGGAATTAACAATAAGAACTTCCTAATTTCTTCTAGTCTCAAGTTCCACTTACAATGAGACTTAACTGGGAATGCTCGAGACATAGTTAACTTGGCATTCCGTCCGTATCTATTGTCAGTGCCTCGTGAAAGGGATTTTGCGCTAAACCATTTTCACACGTAAAATGTTCTGGCCTAGTTTCAAAAGATACAAGAAAGACATTCAGCAGGGAAGTACCGAACACTCAAACGCAACAGTTTTACACACACGACCAGCTTAAAACCTGTTTACAGGTTACTTAACAAAATGTTTGCACTAGACAAAAACGCTGAGCACACCAATTCGTCAAAAGTGGTCACTGAGTGAACGACCTTTTCACCACTGTTACATGAAGCAGAGCTCAGTGGTTTGGAATTCAAAAGGGCTGAAACCAGTTGTAATTGTACTATTTCAAATTAGTGATTGACAGTCGTATTGTCTGAAGCGTGCATTTGAAGTAGGACTCATGAGAATAGCAAATGTGACATCCAAAGCTTTTCTTGCCATCAACCGTTTAACACGGACAAAACCAGTGACGGCTTTTTTTTAATAAGAAGCAATTAAGGCAGCTATGTCCAACCCGCGGCCCGCATGTGACCCAGTCAATAGTTTTGTGCGGCCCAGTCTAGGATTGCTGTAGTTAAAGTATCCTACATACTGACAACTTGTCCTTATTTTGATAATCTTGATTTTGACATTTTTGATGCAGGTGGTTTTCAGTATCACTTTATCACGTCTGTTGCTATTGCAGTTAGGATTCGAATGCTTTCAGTATATTAGTTAAAACTAAATTTAGTTTGCTAAAATCAAAGTAAGTCATTCAATGTGCGGCCCTTATTATATGTCATTCAATGTGCGGCCCTTGTTAAGATAGTGACTTAATTTTTGGCTCAGTGAGGCCATTTGGGTTGGACATAGCTGAATTAAGGTCATTCACTGCCATGAGATTAATCAACACTTTCATTGTGTCAATACACGAGCATCAACATGACTGACATTCATTTTTTTGAAAAAATACCTTTCGGAAAAGTTTTTGGCAACCACCACCAACACTTGATGGATAATATATGTTAATATTGTGATCTTCTGCATTGACTGGCTTCTCTACAAATGGCTTGTTAAACATGTCTTCTCCAACAACTACATGATCCTCATATTCTTCAAAGTGAAAATCTGTTAAGTATGGGAAGACCAAATTTTGCAGCACAAACAATTACACACATGCCATACACCTATAGTTTCCAATGCAAGAGAAATCTACCAGAACTGATCAAATCTTTATAAACTTCACCCCCATTTGTGAAAACACACAAGAAAACAACTACTGTATTAGATTACAGGTACAGGGTGGTATACTTTAAGGTTAACAACAAGTTCTGGGTGACTTTTTTCTCTGCAATAAAACAATCTCAACAAAATAGAAATTTGATTTCCATGGGTAAATCTGTGAATGATGCCATTTAAAGCAGACAATGCTTCTTTTGCACTAACTACATTGGAAGAAGTTATGGTTGTTGAGCTCACATCCACTTATTTAAGAATTGATATTAAGTATCAATTTTGCAAATGTACAATGTAACAATAACTTTTACCTTTGTTTTCGGATCTATCACACACTGCAAAACGTGGAGTTTCAATTCCATTTTTCTGCAAAATTTGATATACATCTCTCCTATCCTGCAGGTGGAATTGCATTTCTAAGTCATTTATTAAGAATGGTTTTCGTAGTGTAGTGTATTCCACAGCTTTCTCTAAAGGAAAACCTGTCCAATAAACAACACACTGGTGCAGAAACACAGCATTTCATATAAAACACAACAAAAACTGTAGTGATGCAAAGGACTTTATTTGACAGAGGAAACATCTACTATATATCTAGAAATTTAAGCTGTCCCATAGTCTAAAAAACACAAAAATTATGTTGTGGAAAGTATGTTATGTTGTCAAAGTTATATGTCAGCAGAACTCGAAAATAAAATTTACAGCATTGAGGTAATTGAAATAAATAGCTGCAAGCCATCTCTTGATTTGGTTACACAATCACAATCAATTTCAGGTGGAAGTTTATTGCAAAATTTCAGTCTTTTTATGAGTGCAGCAAACAATCCATGATGTACAGTATATGAAATCATTGTTCTCACACCAAGAACTAGCATCATAAGTTATCGCACTGAGCAATCAGCATACCGGTTGAGTGAAATGAAATAAGACAATCACAGTGTGGCCAATTAGAAACTGGTTCATGAAGAATAACACTTTCATCGAAAACATCAATTGTGATGTACTCAAACAGCTGCAATCTGTTCAAGATCTCTTGCATTGGCTTAGACTTGGTTTTCTTGGCCATGGCACAGATTCCAACAACAATTTGCTTTGCATCATCCTACATACAGAAATAGTTCTGGTTAAACTTATGCTATCATAACAACAAACTTAATTAACAGCTGTGAACAAAGACCAGTTATCACTAACAACTTCGCTTCTGAAAGACCAATTAAAATTACCATTCATGAAAATTTTTACAAGCAATCAAGTTGAATAACAGTATATATTTTTCCAGAAAGTATTGCCATGTACAATAGGGTAATCTAATATTTACCAAAAATTGCACCTCATCAGTAGACATGTGCTAAGCAATGACATATCCACCAAAAAAATACCTAACACAAAAACTGAAAGTAAAACATACATCATCTTCAATGGAACATGGTTCAGTCGAATCAAAATTCTCTTCGATATCTTGAGATTCCATTGTCAAATCAACCACATTCTGTGTTTGTCAGCAACAAATACCACTAAAATACACTGCATTCTGCAACAGTATGAAAGTTTTGCATCAGCACGGTTAGCAGTTACATACATACTAAAACAAATATGCAAAACAATGGTCTAGCATCAGGTGACATTTTTAAAGGCTTTGACAAACATTAAAGTTTGGCTGGTACAGGTTTTTTTCAACTGATACTTAGCAGTCATGTTTTCAGAAAACAATGATGCAATAAATGCATAGCATACATTTGAAAGATCCTACAAAACATTTCATTACAGAACAGCATTTTTTACAATTTAGCTTGCTTTAAATATTTTAGGATTGTTTTAATTTAAATCATGGCACCTATAATCACTTAGCAATGTACTGTTCAATAAAAAAAATTTCAGCAGCTGGAAAAACAATGTGCAAAAATATCTTGTATACAACTTAGCACAAGTACTGCATTCACAATAATATTTCTCATTTTAATATCACTCCATTTAACTGATACCATTTGCCATTTTGTTTGATACTGATTTAGTGGTGCACATTTAAATAGCAGTTGATGTAAAGGTACAGCTCAAGTTTTAATCCTTGATCTCCAAATATATAAAGGTAATACCAGAGTAACAACCTAGCCACCATGCTTTTCAGAAATTATGTTTACTGAATATAAGCGCAATTTATTTGTTAGTTGGTTTTACACACATGCATATTGTCCCATTGATTCTTGCAAATAAATACAGTGTAGAAACTGTCACACTAAATACCTGTCTATCGACAATAACAAAACTACTGCAATTGCATCACAATTCATTGATTTCAAAATCACTGAGAAATTAAATGAGCGATATTGATAATACAAGAAAATATAAACAGTGAAATTTTCATGAATGATGCAGAAATACAAAACATTGGATAGATACCAGAATGGTAAATTCAAAATTAGAAACAATGTTTTATCTGTTGAAACATTTTAGAGTCAGCATCTATTTTTTGACACTAATAAGCAATACTATCAATTGACATTACAACCCTGTCAGCAAGTATAGAACAGTTGGACTTTTGCAACTCCACATTCCTTTACCAATTGCTTTAAACCATGAAGATATAACTGGTATTCCTGACAAATGGCAAAGTTTACAAGTATCCCTACAAATCAGAGGCACAAACAGATAAGCATATCAAAACAATTTGTTTTTAAATGCCATTTGTTTGTTGCTACCATAAGCTGTTGAAAAGATACTTAAAATTTGATATTACATAATTAGCTATACCTTTGAATTGGCACAAACACTTTTATGTTCTGAGTTCATAATGTGCATTTTGAAAAACAGTTGGGTAACACATAATAATTACACAAAATATATACATAACTTTTGGAACAGATTTGGCTTTCAAACCACAAGCAATGCTTTTATAAAGAATATATCACACATGGTGCATATCCTTATTATTCAAAATCACTTGGAGATCTTGAACAATTCTTTGCAAGTAGTGAGAACTCACAGATTTGACCAGGATTTTACTGTGCCAAATTGTTCTACACTTCTTATGGCCATTGCTTGACCGTGATCCAACATGATTTTGATTGTGATGCTATTCTGTGCATGACAAAGGTTTGACAGACTATAATACAATGATTTAATCTTGTTTCAACCTAGAAGCCTGACTGTTATTATGCTTGTATGCTTACGGCAGGGGCGCATCTAGCATGGAAAAAAGGGTCTGTCGCAGAAGGGCAGCTTTTGATCAGAAAACCACATATTCTCTTGAGACTAGAAATCGACCGATGAATTTGCAATTTTGCCAAATTTCGGAAACCCAGGTTGCTACTTCGTCTCTGATTAATTAACGCAAGTTCTCTGAACTCTTCCTTAGGATGCGCAGCCCTCCGATTGCATCAAGTAGTGCGCAAATGTGCAATACTCATACTACTCCACAATTGTCCCTATTAAACTGCTCCATATGACGTAACATTCGCCCACAGGTTTTTGCGTGCGCAGTAAGCAAATTATTGCCTGCAAACAAATCAGGGCAACTACTGTATTTTTCGGACCATAAGGCGCACTTAAAATCCTTTTATTTTCTTAAAAATCAAAAGTGTGCCTTATAATTCAATGCGCCTAATGTATGAACCTGGTTGTGCTTTCTCATCTAGAATCAGTTTTATGTGGTAAACGATACCATTTATTTATTCGCTAGTTATGATTTTTTTGTAAACAGATGCAATAAACCAACAACAATTGCAATGAGCAGCACACGAGAGTAACTACCACATACCACAGATAGTATAATTCGGCAAGGTTCCTGACTACATTGGCGCACACCGAATATAACACACGTACAACTTTTATTTTATTCTGTTGAGGTCTAGTGTATTAGGCATGTATGACAGATTAAACTCCCTCATATGTAACGACAGATTAAACTCCCAGTGGCAACTCAGGCACCCGGGCGACTCCGGCACTCAGGAGCTGTTGGGAAAGAGTTGAATACAGTTTGACTTAGCTAAGTTTTGCTTCATTCAATGCGCCTTGTAATCCGGTGCGCTTTATGTATGAAAAAAGAATAGCTAGCATTCAATTTTTGATACTGCACCTTATGGTCTCGAAAATAACGGTAACTACAGTCAGACCTCGTTTATCCGAACTACTTTGTTTCGTCAAATAATGTCGGTTTAGCCAGGTATTTGGAAAATCGGAACCAGGCCTGTAGCCACGATGGCATTCAGGGTCAATCCCCCCGAAATTTATTTGAGCTCCTCCAAAGTTTGTTCTGCCAAGAAAATTTTTTATTAAAAAATATATAAAAACAGAAGTCTTGATCCCCTAAAAATGTTTTGTGCCCCCCAAACCTTTAGACCTAGGCTACGGGTTTGGCCTAAGCGAACGTTCAAAGGGGAAACAGATACAAACTGTAGAGTAGCCTTAGACGAACTGGCAACTTTAAGCAAATATGTAGATTGCATGTGAAACATGACAAAATGAAACTCTCATAGTTGTTTTTGTTTATTAGCAGATCCGTATACATGAGCAAGTATGCTTTCAGAATGAGATTTAAACGCGAAAAAAATTGTGCAAGAGACCTATGACTGCGTCCTGCAGGGACTGCCACTGTTACATTCATTGTGCGTATAAAATTGATTTTCACCCTTCCATTGTAATTGAATAAACAACTAAGTAACAGTTGGTGCAATCCGGTTTAGCGTTTTTTTCTATTGATATGGCACATTGGTTCTTAAATTTCCAAGTAGGCGTCAGACAGCGAGGTTTCCAGGTTAAAGGGGTGAAATGCATTGGGAGAAATCTGTTCCTAACAATTTGTTCGAATAGCAGGGATTCTGGTTGAACGGAGTTCGGACAAACAGGCCTGACTGTATTTGTAAGTGGTATTGATCTCATTGTCAAGACACACAAGAAAAAATTTCCAAGTTACCACTGGTTTCAGGCGCAACACGTTTATTACATCACAATCGCTGTTTGTTCCTACGAATGTGGTGCTGAAAAGATACTTAGCTTGTTGAGCATTCTGAAAATGTCAATTGTACAGCAATGAGAGGTGTTAATCCAAACGTACATACACTTATAAATCGATGCACAACTGTGTCTGTGGAGTGCACTGTCTATCAAGATGGCGGTGTTACAAATATATTTGCAAAATCACTGCTGAGAAGAACGATTGAATTGCAATTGCTCTGATTACTTTGTATCGCAATGTTAAAGTGAATTACTCGAAATCAATATAGGACTTCTTGCGCAGCAAACAATATCAACTGCTTAATTCTAAAAAGGCTATTTTCGAAATACGACGCTTGACTGATGTTTTGTTCAGATAATGCGGACACAATTTTTTAGGCTAGCTGTTGCACCTTTCTTTATGAGAAGTTGCTTATAAAAATATAGGTTCAGTGCAAATGATCCCACGTTACTTGATGTGACGCTGAGGCAAGCCTAAACTTACTTAATTTTGTCATAACCTAGGTGTAAACAGAAGATAAAATTAGCCGGAAACTGCAAAACGAAACGATTGTGCTTGGAGACTGTTGTCCTCTTGCCATGAAGCGAAATATTACAAAACACCTCTTGTGTGTGCGTGGCAGTGTATGAGATTCTGACAGCATTAGAGTCGGCACTGCCAGAGGAGGAAATTCGGAAACACGTGTGTTTTGACGCAATATCAATTTCGAATGTTCAAAAATGTGGATTGTTTCATGTCATTGCGCAGGTGTCATTTGGACAAAGCAGGGAGGTTGTTGTTTCGTAATACAGTAGTACTATGCAACGTTAGAAGGGAAATGTAGGCCGTTCATCCAAAACACCTGCATTTGAGACCTGCAGTGACAGCGTTTGATATTTTATCGGCTTTGATGCTGAGTACCTGCAGTGCAAAGGGGTCTGTCATTACAGCTAAACAGACCCCTTAGATGCGCCCCTGCATACATACAAATTATCCATGAATTGGTTGGTCACATATATTTTTGGTGCCTCTTGCAATGGCTGACCATAGGCTAGCAAGGCAGATGTAGCGAAGGTATTGTGATATGTTTTCCTGTTACTGCGTGACAATCATGATTTAAAGACACCATGTCTTCTTTCTGTGCATCACTTTCTGAGGAGGTGGTGCACTGTATTTGCCCGTGTGATATTCAATGATGGCATTTTGTATTTGTGACTTTAGTACCGACTGGCCGACTGCAGGTTAACAAGAAATTTTCCAGTCAATCACAGTCGAAAACATGTTGGCCACCCCTGTCATATACGATCATTGTCAGGATATGATATACTGATGTCTTTAAGGGAAGGCAGGCGAGACACTTGCCTCATCCCCCCCTTTTCAGTGCCCCCCTCAAGGTATTTCGCGCGTAAATACTGTATTCCGCATTTTTGGTGAAAACATTATTATCCGCTCATATAATATTTTCTGAACCACATCATAATTCAGTACTCTGCCTTGAAAAGGGACCCCAAGAGCAACTGCAATGCGTAAGTAGGCTACTCTGGTTTCCAAGGGTCTCCCAACAACAACTGTAATGTGCAGGTACTCAGCTTTACAAGGGCACCCAACAGCAACTGCATTGTGTAAGTGCTCTGCTTTACAAGGGCACCCAACAGCAACTGCATTGTGTAAGTGCTCTACAATAGCAAATGTAATGTGTAAGTCCTACGCTTTCAAGGAGGCCCACAGTAACAAATGTAATGTGTAAGTAGGCTCACTACGCTTTCAAAGGGGCCCCCAATAGCAACTGTATTGTGTAAATTACCTTGCTTTCAAAGGGGCCCAACAGCAACTGTAATGTATAAGTAGGCTACTTTGCTTTCAAATGGGCCCCAACTACAATTGTAATGTGTAAATACCTTGCTTTCAAAGGGGCCCAAAGTAACTGTAATGTATAAGCACTTTTCATTGAAAGGAACCCCCAGCTTCACTGATTTCTAGCGCTCCATATTTGAATTTGGGGTTTCGAAGATTTCTTTAAACGGATAAGTGGCGACGGGACTGAATTTTGGCCCCCTGTGACAGCATGGACCCTCCCAATTGGGGGGTATGGAGTGCAGCTGTTATGGCTCTGCCTACACTGTCTGACCAGAATAAGTATCCCTCAGACCTTTCAAACATACTCTGTAAACTTCTGAATCCAGTCAAATTTTCTGCTCTTTGATGGAGCATGATGACACTGAAACTTTCTCCAAAAACTTGCTTGCACTTTGTATGAATTGATAATGAAAAAGGCCTCCACACAAAATGCCTTCTCTTTGGTTGACCACGACATGGTGGGAAAAACTGATGTTGCAATATTTCATGCTCTAAATCTACTACTAGAACATAAAGAAAAGAGGAATGATTATTACTGAAAATGTTATTTGAGGATTTGTGGGTTCTGTTTTTTTGGGTCACCCTGTATAACATGTGGGTGAACATAGGTACACACCATGTTATTTCATGTGTAGAGTTGCGTGTTTCGTATGATATCAGATGAGAGATTTCACACACAATACATTTCAATGTGCAATCAATTAGCTTCCTTTATTCAAATATCAATGAGTTCAAGAGACAAAATTATGAAATAGGCCTTAGAAACACTTCCACTTTTCAAAGAGAGCTATGTTATGAAAAGCTGTTGTGTAGAAGTGGTTTGCTGTTAAATTCAGATTGAAACTGATATTTTTATTGCTTGGTAACAAACTCAAAATGTTCCATTTTCAAAACCAATTGCCTGATAAAAAACAAGTTTAGATTCAGTTCTGACAAGATTGGAATCTCAGGATTTAGACTTTGTTCATCCCTATATTCAACATCAATTAATATCTGGAAGACTAAACAAAAATGTACATAACACAGTTTTTCATTCAAGAATAAAAAAATAGAGTTTTACATACTTTGACACCAATGTACTAATGTTTTCTTATTCATAGATTTTTTGTAAGAAGGTATAATTAAGCACATATGAGTGCTTTTCATGTTCTGGAAGCATTAGCAATTAGAAAATATGATTGTTAAGCAATTCTGGAAGGGGTCCTTAATGTGAAGTTAGTCGTAATCTGTACTAACTTGAATAGACAAATTGCATGTTAAGTCTGATGTACATGGGATATGTCTTGTGCAAAAGTGGATACTAAGATCCTATTTCATTTGTAAATAATCTTACTACTCTAGGACAAGCAGATGTGGAGTTATCATAGTTTGAAATTTCTGTCACTAGTTGGAAGTTTTTGTCATTCCCAAGTGCTTTTGCACGCGCTGAAGCCTCCCCTTAAGGTTCAAATGCCTAGAACACAATTTTAATGGATGAGGAATTTTTCAAATACCACATTTGAAACACTCTGCTGTAAATCCTTCATAGTAAAAATAACAAATTTAAATTTCATGTTTAGATGCAAATATCCTGCTTTTGCGCAGGTCAAAGTTATGGTTTGTTCCAAGATCATGCCAAAATGGATCCGTACATTTTTAGCTTTTAGTACTAGATTTAAGCTCTTACAAAGTGAGGTATAAAAATATGGCTTTATGAAGGACCATAAGGTAAAGTTTGATTACTGCTAAGCTTTGGCTGCTATTTTTAAACTTTGCTTAAATCTAGTACTTTAATAGTATATACTGTATTAGGCATATTAATAATAGCAATTGTTCTTTCAATAAGGATTTCAATTTATTGAACAAGCTTGGCATCATCATTTTTGCAGTAAGCATCAATTGTAAATTATGATTTCTATTGATTGGTTACGTTATGAAGGTTTGTTGGTAGCTATACACAAATCATTGTTGCTGAGTTCCTGCTATGTTTGGACATGAGCTGCTGCTTGTTCATGACAGAACCATGTTCTATTCGTACTTGAATGAGAAAGGAAGATGACTGTCATAAAACTACATAAATTCACACTCAATGTTTTACTGACTTCTGTGGAATCAGTGATGATGGCAGAACTGTATTGCTAAAGCAAGCTGAAATGAAAAAGGAGGAATATAAGTAAGGAAAAGTATGCTACCATTGTGAAAAATCTTCATTCATTTTCATACCTACTCTTCTTCTCAAAAGGGTAGTGGTCTTCCTATGCTACTTTTACGATTGAAAGCCCGAGCGGGCAAGTGCGCAAGCTTTACACTGGCAGCAAGCAACAATAAAGATCACCTGCAACATCCATAATTGCTTTTTTGCACCAAATATATATTGGTGTTATTCTTTGCCCACATCCCGTTCGTGGTGAATTGCACATTCAATGCAACGCCAACTGAGAGGTTGCAACACTACCATTGTGAAAAATCTTCATTAATTTCCATACTTACTCTTTCTCCGAGAAAGTGCCCAGACCTGCGCTTGCTTTCCTATTCTGTGTATCAATCTTGTTGTTACACCTTTTGTCACTTGTGAATACCACCCCAAGCTACTTGAACTTATTGACCTGCTGCAGTGTATTGCCACTTGTAGCTTACACTGACTTGGGTATCTCGAGACACAATGCCTCAGGCTTTTTGGTGCTAGTTTTCGTTCCGGCTGGGTAGCATGCAGCTGCAAACTAATCAAATGTATGGTGAAGACCCTTTTCAGAAGGTGCTAGCAGTACCAAATCATCCACAAACAGGAAATGGCTGATCCTGCAGCTTCCAACAGTTACACACCTTTGTCGACTTGGCTGTGATTGTCTATCCAGTTCATATAGACTATGAAGAAGAAAAAAAGCTATGAAAGGCAGTTTATTTACAAAAAAAGATGTCCATGCATACTTGGATCAAAACTCCGTAGTGACCACTAGATTACAGTTAAGAAAATTGTGAATGTGAACTACTTAGCCTCAAAATCTCAAGTCAGTACAGACACTGATAGTGGTAGCAAAATGCAGTCTGGTTGGTCATAACAATCAGATACCCAACAATCTTCAACTTCTGCATGAAGCATTAATTTAGAATTGGAAAAAAAGTCTGAACATTTCCATAACATTGTCCTGAATTCTGTGAATTTCAACATAAATGGTGTGTGTCAGTGACTGCTGCTGACCTGCACTCAAGTTTGTGTTTGAGTATATTTTTACCAGGAAAATGTCCTTGTCTACTTAACTAAGGTTAAGAACAAGGATGGAAGCTTGCATGGTATTTATTGTCTAACGTTTGGATCCTAAATGAATATTTTAGTTGCACAATTTACCTCACTTTGCTGTGTAGAAAAACTGCATATGATTTGGGCCAACTCATTGCTGGTTAGAAATCCACCTCAGGAAGCTTTAACTTATACGTTCAATATGCAAAACTTAATAAGAATAACTGCCACTGTTGTGTGCCATGTTGGTGAGAGCAAGCAAATGACTTTGCATGTGAAATTGCTTTAAGGAAGATGACTGGCAACATTACAATTGTTGGAACGTACAATTAACTTTCCGCATACATTTTGGGCAAATTCACAGTGTTTGCTATCTTCAGATCTACTTGATGCTGTTCACAGAATTGGACACCATTAGAATTGTGCAGCTTGAACATTTTCCATGGTATTTAAATGTGACTACGTACGGCACCACTCATAAGTTTCAATGGAAAATCAATATATTAGCCACAAGAACTGTAGGTTTATCATATATACTGGAATATTTTATACAAGAAAACTGCAAAGCAGTTACCAGTGCTGGAAGTGTTGTTGCAAGACCTGTTCTGAACTGTTTATTTTATTTCAGGAGAGTGGTTATGTTTATTTCATAGGGATGAACAAGAGACTACAGTATTTTCTAGATTTTAAAAGGAAAAAATGTTTAAAATTCATCGACAACCACCTGGAGAAGGAGCTGTGAAGAAATCCATACAGAAGCTTCTAGATTCAAGGAAGGATGTAGTTGCTCGTCTGAAGCACTTAAGAACTGTTATTGGTAAGTGTTAGTGTATTTGATTTATGAGATATGATTGGTTTTATCACAGTAGCCACTGTATCACTTAGTCTTAAGTAGTGTCTAAAGTAAAATAAACTTAGTCTAAAGTAGTGTAGAATGGTTTGAGCATGCAGTTCACTCTTGAATCAGCTATTTATCAGAAAACAGTGCTTGAAGTAAAATCCTTGGGTTTTATTTTGCATGAGTGTTGTTTGTTTCATTTACAATGTATACATGCAACTCTGCAAACTAAACTTGCGTACAAACTACAGCAAGAACTTTTTGTTTCCAGATCTTGTTTATAATCAAACTCAAATTTTTGGGTGTTCAAAGTTAGCATTTGAACTGAGCACATGTTGTGGCGTTGCATACTTGTATGTTCTTGACTTGTTCTATATTGTGCTATAGATAATGTGTTTTATTTGCAATGTTTGTGTAACTAATGGGCTAAATATCTCACATATTGGCTGCTAGTTGAGCTATAAATTTTACTTTTGTGGAGTTAATCACCAATTTTCATTACATCTGTTTATGTGATGAATTGTTTTTTTATTATATTGCAGTAAACAGTTCAGAAGCAGAGGTACAGTCATTATTTGAGTTGCATTATTCTCATGTATACTTCATTTTCTTTGAAAATTTCTTGCTGGTTGAGCAGAACTTGCGCCAAAAGGGATGTAAGTAACTTGTGTTGTCAATAAATTTGAGATGTTTTGTTTCTAGTAGACAATATTTTCTTAATGAAACGTAGTAGTAAAATGATTCATTTAAACCACTAAGTAGAAAGCCTGGGGTGTAAAATCAGTTATACTTCCATGTATTTAGATATTTTGGTTTTACAATTAAGCTTGTGTGTGAAGATGAACATCCATTTTTAATAAAGAGGTTTAAAATGGACTGTGATTGACATTGGAAGTTATAAATCGTAACTTGTGCGGCAGGACCTAAATTTCTCTATTTACCTTTAGTCTTGCATACCATACCATACTATAAGTTTGACATGCTTTTCAAACGTGCTTTTTTTCAGTAAAATTTTGAACCTTGATATTTACGGGTAATTCATAACTCATTGCATTGCCATTAGGAGATGCACCTGCAATTTAATTAATTGTGGTATTACATCTCTTAACACTTTGGCGTCCGGCTGCTTTCAGGGATTTTCGGAAAAATAACGCCTAAACGCACGTGGCTTTGTGCAGGAATATCTCCGCTCCTGTTCAGGTTACGGACCTGGTCGAAGCGTCAAAAGACGTGGCAAGTCTTCTAGTCTGCACTTGAAAAAAA
>JGI24159J19872_10002363_pt1 | contig 22360 bp, 10 predicted proteins | sample Ectturendosymbi4_FD_19872 | JGI IMG/M metagenome (IMG submission 19872) | reverse complement strand
TTTTTTATCTGCAGATAAGATTATTTCGACCAGAAAGGGTTCGAAAAACAGTCAAGATAAGTGTTACCGTTAAGTTACTACAATCTGCCTGTGAAAAGTCACACGAATACAAATACCATCAAATGCCGCCAAGTGCTGAAGTCATTCCAGCGTCCTGTGCTGTTTGCCGAAAAAGAAGTGATTTCAAGAACTTGCCTGAAGATTACGCAGAAAGAGAAATTAATGCATCCTCAAACACAGGGTGTGGTGTTGCTTTGGACTTTCTCTATACGTTCTGGTTTGCGTGTACTGTATAGAGTAGTGGTGAGCAAACTTTTCAGGCAAGTGGCCACAAACTAGATTTTTACCAAAGCGAAGGTCAGACGACAAACGAGTTTGAAAAGAAACATATGCAAGTCATTAAAGAGCCGCGAGCCGCGGCAACTGATCGATCGTTCATTAATTACTGACTATGTGTGAGGGCAGTACGAGGAATAGAGAAATCCTACCTTTGATTGGTCTATTGTAGTAGTGAACCGCTACACTGAATAAACAAAGGGAAAACCCACCACGACAAGGTTCCTTCTCTTCTTATTTCTCGATATTAATTGAGGTATTGCAAAGATTTGGCGGGCCGGATGAAATGGCGGGCCCAATTTGGCCGGAGGGTCGTAGTTTGCCCACCACTGGTATAGAGGCATGAAAAGACTCCTCATTCATATCACAATGGATAGAAACAATAAAGAACGCATTATCAATAGAAATCACAGGGTATAGGCTGTTGCAGGTAATCATAAAAAAAGCTAACAGCAACTGAACTCTCATTTTTAAACACTTTTATTTTTTGTTTTTGAGAATCCGTAATGCGTAATTTGACCAATTCATAACGTGCTACATATAATATAAGAACATTTTTATTTTTACTTTTTAAACATTTGACGTGAGCGTAATGTGATCGTCAGTATTACGTCATGTAACGTTAAGTCTCTCGTTATTTTGATAGGTTCGACTAGACTCACTGTGATGTTTCGAATCGAGTTAAAGTAATACGTATAAATACACACAGATAGTTGTTTGAGCACGCGTCACCAAAGTTGGTAGGCTGGGTTCCAGGTTTTGTCAAGATCTTAAAAAACGGTACTTGTGGCCTGTACAGCCTCGTGCTCAGCATTAATGGGTGGGTACAAGCAAAAGATTCAGGTGCGGAACTGCCATTGACTCGCCATCAATGCAGCATTCACTGCGAAAATAGCCGTTTGGCCCTAAGGCGTTGGCCCCCGACGCAGCAAGCGGAGATGTGCAGCCGCAGACCACTCGTGACACTCCCAAGAGAAGTGCAGAAGGCGAGTATAACGAAACTTAAATGAAGGTAAATACACAGGATACCATGGAGTTTCTATAATTTTTAAGCTATAGAAGGTGCGCTGGAAAAGCTGTGAATCACAACTTGTTGCATTCCCTTCACACATGATTCGGTCACAGCGCTCAAATTTACTAGAATGTTATTAACCCTATGAATATCCACAATGGAGACTTATGACGACTGCCAGCTAAAACCTGATCTTTACTGCCACACTTCTACAAAGCAATTAACGAATCTGCGATATCCGTGTTGCCTCCTCTGTGGCCTACCCGGCGGCTGCGGTCCACTGATGGTAATCAGGGGCGTAATGACGGGGAGAAAGGGGGGAACAGTTCCCCGGGCGCCGGATCATTATAGGGGCGCCGAACCACTGCGGGAGCGCGAAATAATGTCCGCTGGGAACCGCAAAATCTGAACAATTTTACAAGTACTTCCTTCAATACAGCCATGTCCTTCCGAAAGACCTCAGGTGCGAACATGGGGGCACCAAACTTGCTTCTTGCCCCGAGGGCCATCTAACCTCGTTACGCCTCTGATGGCAATATCAAAGAATTATGCCTCCTGAAATCGACTTCGGAATTTTTGAAAAGCCAGTCACCCTTCTTAATGTATTTTCATTGCCTGTAATTGTAATATTGGCAATGTTCCCAGCGCTCTCTCCTTTCCCTTTCAATTTGTATCGTTTCATTGGTGTCTTTCAATTCTTAACCTCTTACTGAAATCACAATGTCATGGCAGATTTGACAAACTTGTTTCATTTTTTATTTGGGCATTTTGATCAAACTCGTGATCCATTTCAGAAGTTATTAAAAGAACACAAGAACACAAAACACTAAGTCATCACATCGTGTGGTATGTACGAGTATTAGTTGGTGATGAAGAGGAACAAGTCACCACTGTATTCTCTCATCGTCATGTAGAAGGCTTGCAGAGCGGGAGAAAAATGAAAACTTGTAGAAAGCATCAGACATTTAAAGTAAAGTGGTTAAAAAAGTAAAATTAGACGAAGATTCACATCATTGAAAAACTTACAATGTGTTTCTAATCTACGGATCAAATGTCCTGACGAAACTGGCAGCTTGATGCAGTGACGAAAATTTCGATTTGTGTTGTTATAAGTATATGCAGGCATTTAAGATTGAACGGTATGATTCTAGGACAATAACCACCTGGACAACTGCCACCCGGACACCTGCCACCGGACAACTGTCACCTAGGACAACTGTTACCTAGGACAACTGTCCGGGTGGAAATTGTCCTAGGTTGTAGTGGTCCTAGGTGGCAGTTGTTCGTGTGGCAGTTGTCCGGTGGCAGTTGTCCGGATATCGAACTGTGTATCTGTTCCGCAATTAACAGGCATGCATGGCCATGAAAGACGCGAAACGAAGTATTTTATCTCCAGCTGAGAGAAGTACATCTTAGCTGTCTGCTGCACAATGAAGTGATTTCACTTGACCCTGAATGTCCTTGACCTCCTGCAAAAAGCATGAATCAGTGCACCAAAATATCTGACTTGTTCATGTAATTCAACGCACACACCATTAATAGAAACATCTGGTGCTGCAGGTTGATTATACTATAAACACTCTTGTATAGAAACAAAGTTTAACATCCAGCGATTGTAGACACCAGCATGTGCGAACTGCTTATTCTTAATTCTTTGTGCAATTTGCTCTTTGTGCAAAAAAGCAACAAAACGTCAGAGAGCACCAAAGCGCGTTCGTTTGTCGGGTCAATATGAAATCATTACAGTATATGGTTGCTTTTCCTTTACCTAAGAATTTATGCGTTTTTATCTCTGTTTGTAGACATCGTGAGGATGTTCGCAGCCTAAAACTGGTCGTGGAAATTAGAACAGAAGTAATGTTTGAGCAGTGTCATTGAAGGATTTGCTATTTTGGAAAAAAATTGTTAAACCTGTCCGATAAATTTTTTTCCGAGCCTAGCCTGCTCAACGAGTTCAGTCTAAAAGCAGAAACAAAATTGTTACAAAAACGTAAAAAATAAATGACACATATCTTGAAACAAAGCACCAAACTTCAATACCTGTATATTTTGGCCAATTGGACCTTTCGTAAATTAAGATAATTTGAGCAGTCCTCCCTTAAATTTCTTAACTATTTTCAAATAAAATGTGGCCTGTAATGAACTTGCGATTGTACTGCGTGCAATAAGCCGACACATTGGATTGGCATTTTCGGCAGTGATAGTTCTATTTTTCACCTTCAGCTTGAATCCACGTTCTGCAGCGCCATTAACAACTTTCATAGACTTTGCAAAAACTTTCATTTCGCGTTAGTGACCACTAATGCGCCAATTTTATGGTGGTTTTTGCAGCCAACTTCCTGATGTACATAAATAACCTCCAAGTGAAACGCAAATTAAACCGGACCAAAAGTCCTCCAATTTAGTTAGGATGTCTGATGGTGTGGGACACCTCGACGAAACTTTCCAAAACAAGGAAACGATAGCAAAGGCCATGACTTTCTTCTTGGTATCAGTCATTTGAGGCTGATAATTAACCACAGTTCAAAAACACACGATTTTAAATGATATTTGGTTGGTGTTTTGAATACTTCAATCGGATGCTATAGCTTAATCCAGTGCTTCTTAACCAGGTGAATGATTCACCCCAGGGTGAATGAAAGTTTTGCAAGGGTGAATGAAAGATGAATGAAATACCTGTTCCAAAATTTTTTTATCCTCTGACAATCATGGGTGGCGGAACGTTTTTCAAAGTGGGGGGCACAAGCGCACGACAAAAAAACTATAGGAAGTTTTTGTGGTTTGAACTGGCAACTGTGACGTCACAAGCATTGAAATATGTCGTCATTACCTACACACCATATGAAGGCTTCAATTACGCTATTTTAGGCAAAATTACACATCTGTGAAAACGATCGGTGAACCACCTGAAATTCAAAAAGGCGGTTACAGGGGCGACCCAGGTCAACAGCTTCACTCGGGCTCATATAATTTATTCTGACTGAATAAAAACGTTCGACGCTTGCGTCACTGCAATTTCTATTTGCTTTCATTCCGGCTGGCATTATCGCTTCTCTGTGACGTTAGTGACGTAATAATAAATGAGAATTTCTCGTGATAACCACTCCATTGTTGAGTAACGTACGTCACAGACCAATGATAACGCCAGTAAGTCCTCTGCTTACTAGCTCATTTATATTAACCCGAGTTACTGGTCAATTATTCGTTCGTCTGAAATTATTCTCGAAATGGAAACTGTCCATTTGATTGGACTTCAAATGCAATGTTCTATACAAATCCATTGCTTCAAAAAACATTAAATCCGATATGAATTATGTTTTAAAAAATATTTGCTTGCAGAAGGCAGCTCAGCTCTGACGGATGATCTTGAGTAAAGCGCGAGTGAACGGAGTCGAGAGAACACCGCAGAAGAGCTGCTAGAAAGTTTTCAATAGGTGGGCTTTACGTTTGTTCAGGGGGCTTGACATTCTGAAATTTGATAAAAACTCCACCGATTTCTAGTGCTTCATAACTCAATTTGGGAAGGCTTGAAGTTTGTTTGATGGGTTAAGACCCCAAAAGCCCCGCCGTGGCGACGGGACTGGAGAACACCTACTACGAATGATATTGTTTTATTCACGTCACCAGCAACTTGAACGTGAAAGGCCAGACATGGAAGGAAAATTTTAGCAGTGACAAGGCCCAAATAACAGAGCCCGAGTTAACAGCTTAGTGAAGTGGGACCGTGGGTGGTGGCACAAATGTACAAAGTAAGCAAGCAAGCTCGCGTTCACTGATATAAAATCGTAATCGAAGACTCGGGCGAAGCCCGAGGAGCCCGTGTGCCGGAGTCGCCACTGAGAACACCAAGAACACAGCTTAAAAAACAGGCAAAACTAACACAGCATTGATCCCTGTCTTAAACACATTCAAAATCACAACTTTTCCACATCTTGAACACAGAAGGAACATGACTGACTACTCATTTTACAACTGCACTAGATACCGGAATGCAAAGACGAGACAAAGCATATGTCGTAACTAGCAAGTTGTCTGTACGGATGACAATTGTGTTGCCAATACAAAAATAAAATATAGCTATTTAGTTTTCCCAAGGCAAAAACAAAAACACAGTTGAATTGACCTGTCAAATATTTCATTTTGCGTATAAGATTCAGCAAAATGTAACTATTTAGCATGGCGTTAAAAAGCATGAGATTACACCAATTTTTAAATGGTGTGGTACGAACTTTTTCCTACAGACAAGCATGGGTGTTGGAAGTGGGCTCGTAACTACGGGGGAGGGGCGAAACCCACCGGAAAAATTTTCTGGCCCTTTGGAAAAATTTGTAGGACAAAGTCTAAAAAATATGGGCCCCTCTCAAAAAACTCTATACCTCCCCTGGTGTCCCAAGATGGTTACGGGCCTGGTCAGATGGGGGGAAGGAATTGGAAAATTTCAGAAAAAAGGCTGTTTTCTTAGTTTCGAGTGGTAAAAAACAAATTTCACCACTTTTGGCCTCCCTATAAAAATTTTTTGGAAAAATCCACTGTTGTCCCCCCTGGAAAAATCCTTCCGACACCCATACGCACAAGCATGTAAAATGACACCATTCGCGTAAAAAATTATGTTGTATTACACCATCTGGCCACACTGCTCAACAACACCAATGCGGTAATCAAGCCGTAGCAGGGTGACAGACTGTGCTCGGTGTACTCTGCCAAACAATTGCGAAATCCTGCCAAATTACAAATAATACTGACAAAATGCTGCCAAATTCTGCAACATTTTTTTCATTAAACGATTTACTTTAACAATGGACTCAATACTAACTGTGCTACTTGAACTTATTTAAGCAAAATTCAAAATTTAACAGTGGGGGGCAGGCCCCCCAGAAATGAAAGTGGGGTCCTAGGCCCATGCGGCCCCCCCCGGTTCCGCCACCTATGCTGACAATATGCGTTTGTCATATTTATTTCACCTAAAAGATATTAGCAGTCGTGAATAAAATAGCGAACTTGAGACGTTCGAACTTTGTGTCAAATAGCAGTCATCGACTTAACACTTCAGAAAAACAATACCCCGGTGCAATTAACTGCGTCTATTACGTAATAGGGATAGATTTTACGGAGTTGTGCCATGTTTCATTCAATCGAGTGGTGGAATCTCTGCTGTGCTCTCTGCATGAGCGTCCTGTACTCCTGTGCAAACGTTATCTGCTAGAAATAGCAGCACTTTCGAAAGTTTCAGATACACTAACACTCATCAGAGTTGCCTTATCAGTCGAAGTGCAGGCCTAACCAACCGAAGTACAGGAGAAGCCCATTTTATATAAATGTTTGCTACTAGTTTGGCATCGGTTCCAACATCTAATATGCGTTTAGATCTCAGGTAATTCCTGCACAATGTAGGCTATACGAAATACGTACAAAACACTTTGATATGATGAAAGTAAATGAAAATATATAGATGAAATCGACCATGACACGCCAGCTTCGCAGTTTAAAGAACCCCAGGATTAAAAAAAAAGGTTAGCGTCGAGCTCGAGAATAAATCCCCTTAAAAAATAAAAACGCAAAAGTGGGATGATGGTTACATTAAGTATGGATTTTTCATCCAAGGAGTGAAGAATCGTGCCATGAGCCGTCTGCTCAATGCATGTTTTGCTGTTTTAAATATAGCAACTAGTGTTTGGTTTCTTCAAAACTGCGGATTCATTTACGAAACAAACACGGCATTCATAAAAACAAATGCCCACAGTTCTTCAAGCATCACCACGAATGTTTATGCGAACAACAAAATTCCCTCCTTTCATCAGTCGTAAACGACTTTGCTAGTAAAAAGTCTCTTCTCCTTTCCTCTTTTCAAATAGCGCTTGTGCTGATAGAAAAGAAAAAAGGTGTCCGTTCAAAACAGACCTGTTCATAACAGACCAATTGAAACAGACCACGTTCAGAACAGATCAGTTTATAACAGAACACCGTTCATTACAGACTCGTTCATAACCAACCCGTTATAAACATTGTCTGTTATGAAACAGTCTGTTATGAACGTGGTCTGTTATGAACGTGGTCTGTTATGAACGTGGTCTGTTATGAACTTGGTCTGTTATGAACGTGGTCTGTTATGAACAGGGCCCCGACTTGGGGAAGTGCCGCCCCGGGGCGAGTCGAAAAGTGCCCCCCCCACCACCACCACCACCACCTTCCATAACCAGCTATTCCTTCTTTTCACCAAAAGTGCCGCGCCCCCGAAAAGTTCCGCCCCGGGGCATCGTCCCTCCGCCCCCCCCCTTGTCGGGGCCCTGGTTATGAACGTGGTCTGTTTCAATTGGTCTGTTATGAGTGGTCTTTTGTGAAGAGGTATGTTTTGAAAGGGAACCGAAAAAACATTTTGCGATGCTGAGCTGTAATCAGACCATATTTGAAGATCGTAGCCAATTTGTTGCATAGCGGAAAGCATGCTGTGGATAAAGTAGAGCAAAAACCGTGGTCCAACAATGAAACTTGGATGTGCTATGATTGTCACATCGATCGACTACATATTAACAATGAGTTGAATGGGAATGCAGCAATCGATGGCGGGGTGAACGAAACCGAAAAAGGTTGAGAAGTAATGGCTTAATTGACTGCATAAAAACGATGAATTGGCGTTTTTACAAGAGTACATTTTTTAAATGCAAGAAATAGAACGCGACTTGTTATCTGTGAAAAGTTTTAATTTACGTGTTTCTGAAGATGCACGGCCAATCAAGTAATTGTTGGTATATCACATCAAACTTTTGTCTTTTCTCCGGTGTAGGACAGGTTATTTTGTATCAGCAATGAGTCTATGTAGTCACGTCCAGAATCGCTTACAAAAGCAATCTTCAAGTAACAAAATACTACCAGCAATACAACGCGCAACAATACATATGCAACGGTTATCACTCAGCTCTAGAATTGTAAATGAGAGTGCCAACAAATTTCAAATTGCACAACCAATCCAAAAACATAGCTTTGAAACAGCATCATGCATCAATTACGTCAGGCCTAGAAGAGTCCTGTTGAGGGTGGTCCAAAAATATGTATCCATTTTATTACCGCTATCATTTTACTTCAAATCCACCCAGGCTTCTGTTTTGCAGGTAAATCATACGTAGAGCTCCAAAGTTTTATTTCACAGCTTCAGTGGATCAAGCAGCAAGATATTCCGTGCAGGAGAGGATCAAGATTGCAGAGGCCTATTTCATGACGAAGTCAGTTGTCCAAACTCAAAGGATTTTTCGGAGGGTCTTTCCAGGCAGACGCGTTCCAACCAGATTCACAGTGAAGCACCTTCTGGACAAATTCAGGTATGCATTCGGTAACTAAATGAACGCAGAGCGATACATTGACCTAATGAAAAGAAAATCCATCTCAGCACTGAGGCAGAAGCGAGGAATGGACATGGATGCCGTGATTTATCAGCAGGATGGAACAACACCGCATTGCTCCAACGCTTCATTCCAGTGTCTCCATCGCTGCTTCACTGAACAGGTTCATCTCCCGCCGTACGGGCCACCATTGGCTTGCACATTCTCCAGACCTAACCAAATGGATTCTTTTTGTGGGATACCTAAAAGACAGGGGGGTCTGTTGTTAACAATCCCCGAATTATTGGTGCGCTCAAGAATAACATTCGAACAGAGATCAGCATTCCCCTTGAGATGTTGGACAGGATCATTGCAAACTTCAGTGCGCTAGTAACCACAGTGATTCAGCGCGGAAGACCTTGGATCGAGCACATTATAAACTATTAAGCTGTGCTCGTAAAATGGTGCTGTACAAGGAAAAACTTAACCACACAAAACGTACATGTCTGTAAGACGGTTCTATGAAAAAATTTGCAAAGTTTTCCTTTTAATATAAAATACTGCTTTATGAAAACTGGATACATCTACAGAATTTGGAGTCTGGACGACTCTGTACCTTGTTTTTACTATAGGTTGACTACATCTTCCATTACATCCAGTACAAGTCAGCCAAATACCGGACGCAGTTATTTCCAGGCAAAGCGGTGAATTGTAGAAAGATTGCTTGGTTGCAACTGCCTGACTTATAAGGGAATTGCCCTTTTTGAAGATAACAAAATGAAACCTCCGGTCTAATTAACCTACAGTAACCTAAAGTATAGCTTTGTCATTTGCACTTTTTTTAATGTAGCAGGATAAACGCCGCCGAAAAGTCGCCCAAATTAGTCATTTAAATGCAATCAGTGTTAAGAAAATCATGTGTTGACAGCGCAACTGCACTGCTTTTAACGTGGTTGCGTTGCTTCATGTTGTCTGAGTGCTTTCTACAATAATTGTCTTGCACGAGTGAACACAATCTGTCGAACTCGGTAGGTCAATGATGAATCGCTTTATGTTCAACTACTTACCCTTTGCTTTTCTCGTCATGTCAGCACCACGTTTCACAAAGAATCCAAAGCAAGCACGTGATTTATTCGCGTGAACCAAATCCAAAGACTTTGAGTCGTTTGCAGCTCGCATAAAATTTTGTTGAAACAGAACTTTTGCAAAACATGTAACGTTAAGTGAGTAACGTTAAGTGATGCATCATTGCACTGTGATGTCGTTTTGTGACTAACAAGACACAGAAGATGAGCACATCGGCGCTTCTGCTGTTTGAAAGGTCACAGTTTCTGATTTTTCTCGAAGAAACTGTATCGAGTTCTACCGAAATAACCGCTGAAACTCACGTTTATAGCGTTTCGGACGGTTTTGTGGCTTGCCTAAAGAATTTTAACACTGCAGCCTTTATAACTCTTACGCCATTCAGCGCAGCGGTACAGCAGGAGAAAAGTTTTACAGCAAATTGAATCAAGCTTTTTCTCTCAATTAGGAATGCACGTTTGACTGCATGCCATGAGAGGAGATGGAAACAAGTTTGTGTTTGTCTCTTCCTACTTTCCTCTCGTCTTAAGAAACGGTTTATTTCCATGTAACTACTGTGATCTACGTCTCCAGCGACAGCTTTACCGCTTTCGGTTTCAAAATACTTTCGAGAGGAAAGTTAGTTTAACGCCCACGAAAGCTTACACAACGAAGCTAAACATCCGCGTGGTTTTCCAAGAAACCCGCCCGGGCGAGACTTTGATCACGACAAAAGGGTGCAGCGCGATCTGTCGCGCCTGGACCTGGTTTGCTGACTGAACAGAGTGGCAAACAAAAAAGGCAGGGCCGTCTGATATTTCGCTAAACCGATTACAGCACTGCGATCCGTGGCAAAGGGTAACACTTTGCGGTTTGGAAAGTGCATGACGAGTGAATTGTGTCTTGGGTATGCCAGTCATTTTTATTTCAATCGTCTAAAGCAGTCTAGACAGGCGAAGCGCTCTGCTCGCAGCTCGTCTGTTCGTGACCTGTTGTCGTTTGGTGGAATCCTTATAGGGCAGCCTCTTCGATGCCAAATATGCGCGAACAAATAGCTTACGCACTTCAAGTCATAACGTACGAAATATCTCGGATTACCTGGTGGGAAGCTCCACCCATTTTAACGTGACACGAAAAGGTTTTGCCCAGGAACAAATACGGCGTAAGACCACTAGAATGCTGTCATTCCGGCGAGTTTTATTGAACGTAATGCTGCTCGAGACCTTTGCTCTTCGATGAAAAGAGAATTGTTTTCTTGAACGACTGCAGTTAAGCACGTCGTGCCACTACATACTCAAGTGATAAAAACGTTCAATGAATTTGCCGAGGAAAATATAATTTAACCTTTCGCGTGGCAGGTAGAAACTTTCAGAAATGTTTCAAAACTTGAAAAACATTTTAATTTTTTGCGTCAGACTCATGGTGCATTTCACAAGGGTACTCGAATAGCACAATAACACAAAAATGTTTAGTCATATCGCATTACAGAGTAAAGTTGTATAAAAGCAGACAACACAGGGAAGTGACAAACACTGAAACATCACACCAGCGATAACTGCATTTACTCATATCATAGTAATCCAGCTATGGGAAGAAAACGGAAGGCATTGTAACATCAGGTTGTGAGGTGAGTGGCTGAAATAATGAGATGGGGATGCTCACAAACGCTTGTAAATAACCTGCAGGTGAAATATCTGAAACATACCTGCGAGATGAACCTCACAAATTATTTTTTAAATAATATTTTGGCCAAGTACTGTATATTCCTTTATCAAAAACTTTTNATCCAAGTTAAAGCATACGTCAGTGGAACCTTTGCAAGAAATTTTTGGTCTTAATGTGTGTAGCAAACAATCTTCTTCAGTCAATTTTCTCAGCACGTTATTAGCCTACCACCAAAGCAAACGAATGCAAGCAAGAGCGTTTGTCGACATGGATATCCAGCCAGAAAAAGTAAACGGTGAAAAAAGTTGGCTGTCCGCGAAAACCTGTTCCCGGTATTCAGTTTTAAGCGAATTTAATTAATGAAACAGGGTTTCGTCAAACGAGTTACAAAACTACTGTATTTCAGAGGAAAACCAAGTGACAAATTTAGGTTCATAAGCGTAGGCGGGGAGGGCCCAGGGAGCCATGCTCCCCAAATTTTTAGCATACCCCTAGTTATTTTGTGCTTTGAAGGGCGGCATCCCAAACAAAATACTGTTGCTTGCCTAAAATCAAATATTTTGACCCCCAAACTTTTTTGTACCCCCAAAAACGTTCTTGCTCATGAAGCACTGTGGCGATTCACTCAGCGATTGTGGATCGATCAGGCCCGTAGCCAGGTTTTGAGATATGGGAAGGAAAATACATCTTAGGAAGGAAAGATTTTTGTTTTTATGATATGTTTTAAACAAACTTTTCTGGACACAACAAAATTTTGGGAGGCACAAAAAATTGGGAGGGGGCACTGCTCCTGGGCGCGCCACCGTGGCTACGGGCCTGGGATCGAACACTTAGCGGTTTCGACGTACGCGTACAACGTTTTTGCAGAGGAGTTTTAACTTTGATCAGCCAACATTTTCAGCATATTCCACAACACAGATTCATAAAAACGTGGTAGCGTTGTTGACAACGCTTCCTACTGCACGTCTGAAAAGTACCATGATCAATGGAAATGAGCTGTTGTCTGCACTCTTGCTGTAGACAAGAACAGCAGCTTACACACATACCGCAGTTGTTTTTATAGCTTTTCACCTGCAATCCACGCCAAAGGCATAGAATCGCGAGCTATATTGCAAACTGACTCCAATACGGACTTATTTGAGTTAAGCGTTCTTTTTTGTAAACTGTAAAAGTATTTATCATCCATTTTGGGCGATTTTAGCAAAACATAGTTCCACACTTCTGTGACCAGAAAAAAATAGGCTTTTGATATATCCGTTCATGCCTGTTAAAGAAATAAATCACTCGCAAGATTAAACCATTAAACCACAAATGCTGCCATGATTGCGCATTGAAAAAGCTTGGGCAGATAACATCGTTTAACGCAGCATTTTCCGACCTTCGTGGTTCATCCACTGAGCACTTTGATCACTACTCTTGTAACAGGTGGAAGTTTCGAACTGGTGATAGTGGATAATTACTTCCATAATAAATTTGTTGTGAAACAAGTGGTGTTCTTCCGGGGAAAAATCACGGCTTTAACGACATTCGCTCATGGTTTGTCGAAAAGCTATACGAAGAGTCGTCGTTTTCAACCGAATCTGGACACATTTAGTAACAGCTAAAAAAATTACCCGAGTTTTTAAAATTCATGCTAAATGCATGATGTTCTCTGTCGCATCCAGTTTTCATCTGCACCTCGCTGTTCACGCAGTATTTATACAATTCCACAACACTCATGTTTTCTCCCATTCTACTTTGTTGCCAACATAACAAGAATCTTCTGAGAAAGTGGTTAAAACCTGTCTTTCGACAGCCAGGTCGATATCCTTTGAGGTAGAACGTGACGCGGTGGGCCTATTTGGCAGCGAAACCGTAAACAGAGTTGTAAACTTGATGGAATAGTCTTTTTTGTCTCGCGTTACGCGAACGTGAACAGCAAAAGCAAACGTTTCATACGCAAAAGAGTTTTTTTTTACTAGAAAGTTGAATTTACAAGCTCGTAATGGTTTGTGTTGTATATTTACTTACATTGCTTCTAGCACAAGTTTCGTTTCTCGAGTGGAATGTTCTAAGCTGCAACAGTTTAGCACAAAGTTCATATTCCTGGAACGTCACTGCTTGTATAAAGGAAACCTACTATCGGAAACATCGTTATTCGCCCAAAACGGACTTCTTTTAAGTGGCTGCGAAATGACAAGGTAGATAATCATAATCGCTCGAAAGGTTATTATATATCAGATGACTAGTTTTATTCGCTGACAATCTTTATTCGGGATATTAGCCCATTTCTCATCGCTTTTTTCTGTTTTTTGAGCTGACGAGGCGCTTGTTCTTAATTAAAGTACACGCGGAAACTGCTTTGACTTGAGGCTCTGCGCCTCCTGCTGCGACAACACTATGTCGCGTCATGTGCAGTATTGTCGTTCGAAGTTACCCTGTATCCATTGAAAACGGCTTAGTGAGCGGGTGCCTGTGACACTAATAACAGCAAAAGGGATGGTTGCTCGACATATTTGTTTGTTTAGCGGCGATAAGCGGACCTCTGATCTTTTTCTTTTGTCATTTCCACTCGGTGAAAACAGCAGCTCTTTTGCTGAAAAAGCTGTGTTGTTACGATTTGTGCAAACGTTAAGTAATCTACGCTGTTCGTCTCAAAACTTTTTTTATCAAGCAGAAGTGAACAACCACACAAGGTTGATTTTCAGAAGTTTTGTAGCCACGTACCGGGCTTAACAGAGGGTCAGCGATGCCTAGAGACGCTTCACAAACTGTCGTGGTTTTGCCCTATTCTGACACAAGTTTGCAACAGAGATTCAAAAATACGCGCATGCAAAAAGGAAATGTTTGAAACGTACACATAGAGAAAAAACTATCGCCGAGAACATTTCAAACCGCTCTTAGCAAACCTGGATTATTTTCAGATGCAGAGTCAAAACGTCGCTTCCATAATAGGTGTTCAGCAGATCACCGTCTGTTGTAAATTTGGCCTTGTTCTGAGAATTACTGGCGTCATGTTTTTCGAGCGAGCAGCTGTCGCGGAGCAACGTCACGTTGAGCTGAACGACGGAGTGTGAAAATTTGCTTTTAGTGCCTCGTTAGTCAGTTGGCAGTAACAAGTCTTTGCGGGTCTTAAACAATCGATTGATAGTCCCTGTAACAAATGCACGACCACAAAGTCACGTAACCTTGCTTTAACAACCAGATCTCACAAACAACTGAAGAGGGTAACGGACTCGCAAAAGAAGGTGTTTGAGATAAAAGGGAATTCCTGGCATGTCCGGCTCTTAAAAATTGCAGATAAGGAACTAACAGAAGGGAAAAGCAATGAATTATAGGTACATACAACACTTCTGGCTCAACAGGAACGTTTACCGTAGTTAGTCCGCAACCACTTATTGTTTAAATTCACATCTCACACACCAGCATTAGCAGACATTATTTTCTAAACCACAAATTATCAAGTTGTTAGGTTTACGGATTCATTTAAGCAACCTTTTTTTCGAACAAAGCGTGTGAACGGAGTTCATCAATGAAGAACCGCAAAGCATGTACAAGTAGATTAGTAACTCGTTTTCAGAAATAGTTACAGCATACACAGACAGAAGCAACATCAACTTTTTGCATTTTGAAGGTATCTTAGAAAGCGCTGTCATAGTTGCGCAGCCTTGAGTTTTTTTCAAGAACCATTCGTGAGAACGGATAACCACAGCAAAATCATTCTTGGAATATTAGCATTCAAAAACCATTTCTAGCCATCATCTCTGAGCTGATCCTACTCTAAGACCTAAAGAATTTTAAAACCGAGTAAACGTTTTTTTTCGATATGAGGCACAGATAATTTCGTCGTTTAACGTGTGATGGAAAATTGCAAATGTGTTATGGACGCGGATAACGAAGTCACGCTAACCGTGCTGACAAAACTTTCTGACTAATCAGATGACGTAACTTAATGGCTTGTTTTAATTTAGCCAATGCTTTAACTACAGCTAATCTTCCAGCCAACAGCGGCATAATGAGCGGAAGAAATGGCATGACGAACAAGTCATTGCAGGCCAAATTTTAAGTTTAATCTTGCTCCTAAAATAATAAAGATATACAACTACTTAACGCAATCTTTTTCAGCTAGTACGGTTATCATATTGATTTTTTCATCAAGGCTCACTTGCCCTTTTATGTGAACGCAAATACAGAAGTTGTGACACTTTAGACAGAGCATTAAAGAATATTTAGTCAATCAATCGAAAACCAACTGAAATGTCTTTTTTTGAAAGAAGTCATCAAACCGTGTCCAACTTATCGAGAATTCTTGATCTTTCTGCTTTTGTGTAAAATTGTACTTACACGAAGTTATGTGTGCTTTTGAACTATATCCTGGTATACGCTGCTGCAAAAAGTAAAAGTTACCTGCAGTAATAGTAATAAACATTTTGTGCATTTAAGTAAAACACGGTTTGATTGCAACAAAGTTACTGAAGAAACGAAGTATGTAAAAGGTTCACGGTATGGTCAAACTGCAAAGTTTACTGTTTTAATCTGATTGAAATTATTCTTATGAAAACAACATTGCCTCAAAAGCTTTCACTACGTATTAATCACCGAATTGGATTATGAGAGAAAGCATGTTGATATTTGTGCTGGGATCCTGAAAAGACACCAACATGTGAAGCGCCTTGGTGCAGTATAATGAATCAGTCGCGAAAATGCACTTACACAACCTCTGATTAAGCTTCGGCTGAGCAGAAAGTTCTCGTACAAGCGGCCAATAGTAGAGGATTACTCAATGGGTAAGAAGAACAGGCTGCAAAATCCGCTGTAATTCGTGCTGGTATGTAATTTTCGTCGAAGCAATGGCGTTACCGCCTCCGAGCTTCGCGAATTGTAATTGCATAAAGCTTCTGGCAACAAACCTACTCACCACATCAGTGCAAACTAATTGAAACAACTTCACATAACTTCAGCTTGTACAAGAGTGGCTGAATTGCCTACGATATCAAATTACATTAATTTTAGGTTAAACAGGTGACGTTTCAGATGAATATTCGTGTTTCATAAAGCTCGTACCGCCATGCGATGCTGAAACTGTTTTGTTTAAAAGTTCTTTTGTACTTAATTACACCACGCCTTATAAAATTGTTAAGGAAGGTTCGAACGGTGCCTGCACAAAATGCGCCCAAAATAGTGACAACTACACATGAGGGCAATTTATCCCCTACGTCCTGCGACGACAAAATGTAGTAAAAATAACCTCTCGTTGATCTAACTCAGGTGAGATGGTCAGATTACGGGACAAAAATATTTTCAAAGAATAATTCGCCTGGTAGGAGAGCACATCGCTCTTGCAAATTACTTCATTTATGGAATGATGAAGAAACAAGCGTCTTTGAAACCATTGTTTCACTCGCTTAGCTTGTTTTCTATTTGTTGTGCGATAAATGGGGGTAGGGGCACAGTCCACATCTGAAAATCACCACTTTGGAAGACGAACTGCAACTTCATGCTGATAAAAAAACAAACGAAAAGAAAAACGATTTTTGCATTGCAGAAGAAAACAAATCCGCAAAACAATTACTTGATCAAAATTTGTCATTGTCTGACTCAGTCATCACAATATGCCGATGGAGTTCAACATTTAGGTATTTTGTTCTTTAAAGCCGTAACAAAGGTTGTCAGATATGCGTTGACAAATTCTGTTATTCCCAGCTCGCCACAGCTTGCAGGTAAGGCTAGCGCCACAACGCAACACGCGCCAGGGTTGCCAGATGAAAATTTCAATAAAAGCCAAATAATGCTAAAAAGAGGCCAGAAAAAGGCCAAACCGACTGTTTAAAGGCCGGAAAAAAAGCCAAACTTTATTTGCGGTATGGCCTCTTCTTTGTCACAAAAAACATCAAAATTACAAGAATATAAAAAAAAATTATTCGAAATCAAGATTAAATCTTGCGTGGCGTTGTACTGGAGCGCTGATCTTTCCCTGACTTTTCATCGTTTGTGAGATTGCACACTTTGGGTAAAATGGTGCCACAGTTTACATTTTGGTACATTGGCAACTTACTGCACGAAAGTCTCTCCTATTCGGTACTTACGACCAGAATCATAACAGCACTTCCACTTCGACGAAATTATTGCATTTCTATCGCGAAGAAGCAGACCTGCCTGCAAGCGCTGAGGCTGTTTAGTGCTTACAACAGAATAGACGCTACATAGTGCAGTTAGTGCACACATTTCCAGTGATTAGGCAAAAACTGAATTTCGAATCTATCATCCCTCAAATATTACTGATATAAGAATGCGGGCGTCTGATATAGCATTTATCACAAAAATTTTGCAAATGGGTTGCCGATAAAAATGGAATAGCAATTTTTTTCTTCATAAGAACCTATTTCAGCGTAAAAAGGCCAAAAAAGAGCCAAAAGGACAAACACATTTTTACGGCCAGTCAACATGAGATGAGGCCAAAAAAGGCCAAAAAGTCAACTACTATTTTTTAGGCCAACCAACTGAAAAGAGGTCCAATTCCTGAAATTTGACCTAAAAAAGGCCAATCTGGCGACCCTGACATGCGTCGTCGATATTTTTTCAATGATTGGTTTTCTCGATTTGTTATTTTCTATGAAACGTGGTTTGTTATTCATGGTTTCTGAAAACAGCTACTGTTCAATCAAGGTTTCTGTATTTTATAACGACTATAGGCAGCAGATGCCGTAGAAGGTGATATGATTATGACATAACACAACCCCAGTTGACACGTGGTGAAAATGTGCAGCATGACCATTCATTGCAACCCTTCTTTAGGCATATGCTGCTTTTGAGAACAGAGTGCACTGCATAGTATGCTGCTGTAAATAATGTGGGCTCTTTTTTATATTCCGTTTAGGCTGCAACAAGGATCAACCTATCACTACCAGAGAACATATCGCTGATTACTTTATAAAAATACAGTTCAAGCAATATAGACTTTCTTTGACGGTTTACTTTGAGACACATGTTAATGCTTGGGAGGGGCATCCGTGGGCGGCAAGCCTGTTATAGGAAAAAAATGAACATTGTTTAAAAATAGAAAAATAAACCCTTTCGAGCGAGGTAACTACAGCAAAGGTCATACCAAAAATCGAACACACACTTTGCACGAATCTGTTACGGCAATTGTTTGGTCATGCAATTTTGAACCAAAATAAATTCTTCGAAATGTAGGCTATGAGTCCCATTGACTGTTACAAACTTTTGCGTCCACAAAAGAACAAGAGACTTGAATGGTGGCCAGAAACAGGTAAAAAACAAAAAAAAAGTAGGAACTTAGATAGCCGACCACGACCACACTGACCAGACATAATGGTTGTCTCTCCAGGTGTTTGAACAAGCCCAAGAGTTGGCTCAGCTTGTTTTTTTCGTTTTGTTGCAAGACGCGGTTAGCCTTATTTTAGTGACGCAGAAGACTGGGGATAAGATAAGAGATCGAATTTGTTGCCATGTTATGCTTCATTTTTTCGAAGATGAAAAGATCTCTGACATCCTAAGTGGTGCCTTCGTCGAGATAATCAACGACGAGTCAATCTGCAACTGGGATAATTTCGTTTCTGCGGAAACTGCAATGTGCCTGAAGCAATCTGTGACGTACATGACGCACGTCTTCAACACATGGTGACTCACAATGCGCGAGTCCAATTCTGCCTTATCCAGAACTGTTACTGCAGGCAGGCGTGCCTTACGTTTCTTGTTACATCACTAGCGGGCCACAAATAGCAAGGCAGAGGGAATGCGGACAAGACTAAAGAAACGGTACTTCTTGCAAAAGAGCTAAAATTTGTAGAGACGTTTGTACGTTCAGAGGCCTGCAAGAGAGATATACTAAGCCTGGCTGTTCATGACATGGTATTCGTGAGTACGTCATCACTAGAAAAAATCTTTTGTAGAAAATATTATGGTCAAAAGTGTTTCACCACTGCTATTTCGAAAATCCCTGAAAACGAAATGGTTTAACTTAAACGCAAGCATAATGATTTTTCGTATTACACATTGTTGCATCGTCTCAGAAAATCGTCAGTACAAATTTGCCCGGGGATTTGATAAAGTAGGTTCATAAGACAAAAAGTGAGAGTGCTGTTTTGGAATTCTGCAGCCAAGCGTTTGGTTACGAACATCTTGCGCTTGTAGCTCAATTCTTCAATGTCCATGTGCATAAAAAAACAAATTTAAATAATCCAAAAAGGAAAATTTATGTTGTATCACTATTTTTGTGCAAATACCTGGGTATTTGAAGATGCCCTAAATTAGTTGTTTATTGTAATTGAAGAAAATAAGCAGCAGCCTGGTTCAGTTTTGTTTGTGCCTGCGGGGGTACTATGATTTGTTTGGCAAGCCGAGCCATTCACGTCCAACACCCAGGAGCAATTTTAAGTTAAACATTCGAGTTCTTCAAAGCAGTTGCTTCGACTTGAGAGCATATAGATGAAAAGTCTTACAAAAATTAATTACGCACTGCATTGCCTCATTTAAGGCGCTGCGGGCCTTCGCAAAACAAAGCCTTTGGTAAATTGCTTCTAATCTCCTTGCACTGTTTTAATCTACACCTGAAGACACGTAAGAGGAACTTTTGCCCTGCCTTTTATCGTTTATCTGCAGAGCTATCGCGTGGGTGTTAGAACCAAAGGTTTATTAGTTAGAAATTGCCATTTGCGGTTGCTATGATCTCATTTTAGATAATCATTTTTAACCTCAAAGTTTGGCAACCGCTGATCAGGATCATTTATAAAATACGACAATGACACAAAAGTAAACACGAAATTTGAAGGCATTCGTGCTGAATTACGTTATAGAGACGACTATGAATTAAACAACAGTAGGGGAATAGATGATGGTCTCTATATCGAAAGGAATCTTTTCCCAGCAAAGAATCAGACGCTAAGATTTTACAGAGTGTATATTTCGCCTACCAGGCAAGCATCATCAGTTCTTATTCAAATAGAATCTGGTCTCTATATTACGTAATACAGTTCGAATGCCTTCAAACTCGCATCTTTACTTTTCTGTTTCACTGTTGTATTTTGTTTGTATTCCTGATGATGTCTTACGAGCAAGTGAGACGTTGAATAAAATGTTTTGATAGTTGTGGCTATATTGTTCGCAATAAGAATCTACAACAACTCCGTGTATTGCTACCAAATTTTCAGACAACTTACTGCTTTTCTGACGTTTAGTAGTTGTTTTTCGAGAAGTGCGATCGGCATTTATGAAATAAGATGCAATTTATCTGTTTAGGTATAGACATGTCTAGCGCCAATACAGCATTGCGGGGTGTGACACGTTTTGGTCAAGAAACCTGTTAGTGAACAAGCAACCAGAAAATATCATCGTAACAAACTTCAAATTTCGGATTTGTGTTAAGTTTTGAAAGCGGCATGAAGAGGAGGTTCAACCACTTTAGAGTCCTCCAACAGTGGGGACTAATCCCAAAAGATTATAGAGTTCACACAACTTTTTGGTACTTTGATAATGTAAACAGTTTTTTAAAAACATTTTCTCCCTTTTGTTTTTTGTTACTTCTCAACAAATGAAGGCCTCACGGAAACTCGGGAGAGGGGGATCATTTCGGAGCACTCCTGGCTGCAAACGTAATTTGCAACCAATACGCATAAAAAATATTTACAGCAAAGCCGAAGTGAAATTAGTTTAAAAACTTTCTTGAAATTACTTTTGAATCACTCTCCATGCCAGCACGTGTTACAGAAAATGCCAGCACGTTGCACAAAATTTTTCACTTCCACTTCTTGCACTTGCTATTGATTTCACGAACTTTTGATTCAAAGAACAACATGAACATGCGTTGCCGGAAACGATTCTCATCAAACAGAAAATAACAGCGTGGTCCAATCAAACAAAATTTCGAAAGTATCTGCAACGAAAACGCATCACTAGATCAATGCAAAGCACCAGGTCATTACAAACAGTGGCGTACGCAGAAATTTTCGTGGGCGGTTTCATTCAGTGGCATATGGTGGTCATTTGTTTGTGGTGTGCGGTCTTTGTGACGTCACAATTTGAGGTCATATTCATGTTTCCAAACGAACGTTTCGGCGAAATTTGTTGACATAATATGCACATTCTTCTACACGCCCCGCCCCCCTTTATGTGTCTATAAACTATCAGCGCTCCAAGTTAGGATATCGGAGGAAAATAAACTCAATGCTGCGACAAAGGAGTTCATAACAGCAAAATTTTGGCTGCGTGTTAAAAAGGGGGAGTAAAACACACTCATCACTGCGTCAGAGCAATTTACAGCTGCAAAAGGAGGCTGCGCTAATGTCTCGTCGAATACGAGCAGTCGAGCATAGGTGTGCGGCTGGACTGGCTGGCGTACACCCCGGTTTGCAAGATCGAATTTTGCTAAACAACACAACAGGGTTGCCAACCTGCATTCACCAAAAAAAGCCAGACAGCAGTTTTGAGGCATATACACAAAAAACATGCACAACCACACACAAAATAGACATTAAAGCTCGTGAAAAACATCGATATAACACAAGTCCAATCTTTTCCCCGTAATTACACTGTCGTGCATTTGTTTTTTATCAATAACACAGATCATTTTTAGGGCGACAGAAAAAAATTTTGCAATATTCTGTGCACCCTGCGTGGTAATAGACCCTCGTCGCAAGAGATTTGTAATGAATATGCAGCTCAGACAACGTTTTGCCTGAGCCAAGCCTATCCGACTGAAAATAAGCCAGAAAAAGCCAGATTTTTCTGACTTTTTTATTTCCAAAAAAAGCCAGAATTTCAAAATCTGGCTCAAAACAGCCAAATCGGCAATCCTGTTACAAAAGCATTGAGAATGCGTATGAAGTACGCAAGAAAACTTTCAATTTTTTGTTATGTATATATGTCCAGAAAACTTAGTTTTCCTTTTCCCCTGCTGAGACATTATGAAATGCCTGAATGCTTCTCTGTTAAAAACTGCTGTTTTGAGCTCGTGCAACAGTTCTATCATGCTACA
>JGI24159J19872_10002360_pt1 | contig 22368 bp, 21 predicted proteins | sample Ectturendosymbi4_FD_19872 | JGI IMG/M metagenome (IMG submission 19872) | reverse complement strand
GGGTTAGGAATAGCATAAGGTTAGGTGGGGCCTGAGGGTGTTTTTGTTGAAGGGTATCAAGAGACTCTTTGCTGGGGTTAACGAAAGAGTTATTGCCAGACATAATTTATAAGGTGCCTTTGATATTGAAGTCGGATAGTTTTTGGTTTACCAGTCTCTACATGTTTGTGGCTGGGTCCCTGTGGGGATTGTTTGGTTGTGGGGTTGCGTATCTGGGAGGGGCTTCAGATTTCAGAAGGCTGTCAGATTCTAGGTATGCATTGATTCTTGACTGTATAGAAGCAATCAAGGAAATTATCTTTGGTACAGGGCCTGATGACAGGATGGAGAGGGGCAGCCTGATGACAGGACGGAGAGGGAGGAAGCATAGCATACTTTTACAGTCCAGTAGGGTGTTCGAAAGCTTTGTTTATAAGCATGTTAAGTACTAAGGCAAAAGAGGGGCATGCTGCCTTGGGAATGCAGTGTATGGGGTGGTTGAGGGATCTCAAAGTTTGAATGAGAGTGTCAAAAGAAGGGGGATCAAGTGAGTGCTTGAGGTTGGGGTTCTTGAAGGACATGGTGGTTTAATAATAGAGATAGACCGATATATTGGCCGATATTTGGGTTTTACCAATATATTGGTATCGGCCAAAACAGCTGATATTATCGGCCTTAGTGGGTGTTGACAAAAGGCTGTTATGTTCCTCACGCATTCAGACAACTTGCACGAGAAAGCACAATGAACCAAGTCAAGACAGTTATCTTGCAGCAACGCTGGCAGGTGCGTTTTCATGACAAGCAGACAAGATGAACCATAAAGCACGCGTCAGCCATTACAGCCAAAACAAAAGCATCTTCATTAATCAAATGAACTAAAAATTATAGAAAATATTAGAATTGCTGCGATTTGAAAATTTTTTGCTCATAAATCATGATTTTTAAACTTTTTGAAAAAAGGTAAGGCATAGAATGCATTATATTTTTGATGATGAAGCAGAAATCAAGATTTAAACATCTTAGAAATATCGGTATCGGCTATCAGTCCATGCATGGCTGATATATTGGTATCGGCATTGACCCCAAAAAAGCCATATCGGTTGATCTCTAGTTAATAATGGGGTTGCAAGTGTTGTAGAACATATTTTATTGTGCTAAACAGGATATGCATTTATAAAACTTTTGTTTTAGTGTTTTCAACTGCTATTTAAAATACTTTGTGTGTCTCTTTTCTCATGAAAAATGGTTAGTGTCCATGAGAAAGACAAGAGAAGACATTTTTGACCATTGTGACACAAGGTGTTTTGTTTCTAGGTGAAGTGCATCATTCCTTGATTTAACTATAATAATTACTTAGCCTGTTGGTAAAGCAATTAACAACTATGGATGTTGCGGACCAGACAGGCCGTATACAGACATCTGTTGATGTGATTGCAGAAAGAGTGGAGAAGCTGTTTCTGAATTTTTTGGAAGAGTAAGTTTTTGCAAGAATTATTTGCATTTTTATATTGTTTACATGCTTTCTGTGTTGCTTTTCCATACAGTTGCAGTGGAATTAAGCACCAAAGCTTACTGTAAGTAGAGTTGGTTAAACTATTCAGCATTGTTTTTACATTTGGTGCTTGTTGGAAAGTTTTGTAAATGTTTAGCTTATTGAACTTGTGTTGAAAAACATGCACATCTGAAAATGCTGTTAGGACACCTGATTTAGATTTCCCCTTAAAGTTGAATATATATTTTGATCAGTTTCACTAATATCATGTTTTCTATTGGCAGTGAAGTATGTATTGGAGTATTGGTAGTGTGCGTTGAAGCTTTGGGCAATGCTTGATATATACTAATTAAAAAAATAATCTTATTTGCTGTAAAGCAGCAGCAGCAGTATCCTAGTGTTTATGATATATGCCAGGGGTGGGCAAACATTTTCTACGTAGGGCCACATTGAAAACGTTTTTGCTAACGTGGGCCGCATATCTTACATATGTCTACTTCTGTTACAATTTACGTTTCAAATTATGAATAAATGATAATATTATTATAACCTTGTATTGTTTTATTTCACATTGACACTGTAGTACACATAGACGGAATAAATTCTCGAGAATTCTAATCTAATCGATAATATTACTTTAACATAGACACGATGACTATCTATGTTCGTGTGGCTGTCCTGCGAGCCGCACAAAATGCCCTTGCGGGCCGTAGTTTGCCCACCCCTGATATATGCTGACATATTAAGTTGTGGGAAGCAAAATGTAGGCACTTTATCCATGTTAACCTTTGACTATAGTGTTTGATGGAATATTAAATAATGTGTCACTTATGACAGCAACATGATGATGCCTGTTAACTTTGATGCTGCCACTGGTGGAAGTGGTGTGAACAGGAGTTTAGCCACTTTTGTTGATAGTGTCAGAAGGTTGTTGCAATAATTTGGTAGTTACCGTATCTATTCAAGTATAACGTGCATCCTTAATTTTTTGATTGAATATTGGTATAATTTTTTTTCCGGGTATCGAAATAAAAATGTTACCATTGAAAACACTGAATTGAAACAGGCAATGCTCAAACTGAACACATTTACGTTGCAACCTCAATGTTGTCCTTAATGTTGTAACACTTGTATTATTACATCATAGAGCCTAAGTTGTGTTGAAACTGCAAACATGGAAGTTTATCTACAGTGCATTGTATCCAGAGATACCACGCGCTAAAATTCTAACACGCCGGTTTTAGGAAGCGCTGTCCCATTTGACAGAAGCTCTGGAACACGAAAAGAACTAGGGCCGCATTCTACATCTGGGTCATGCATCATGCAATGAGTTCCAGAAAAACGCAGCCGCTTGCCGAAGCTACCCAGCAACGTTCAACACATATACAGCGGGAGTGAAATTAGGCGCACTGCCATTTTGTAACGAAGGCTTAAAGTTCTTTGTTTTTTACCAAATTTTTAATAGCGCAATGCGAGTGTGCGACCGGGTTTTTGCACCCCTGTGCTATGCTGAAACAGGCTATATGAAATATACCGTACTTGCACGTTCTCTTGCGTTTGACTTGAACTCTGTGTCCTCTGACGTAAAGGCACAAAAATGTAAGACCTCGTTTATAACACGCACCGAACTTTGCATTGGTGTTTTTGCTATAAAATTTTGTGCGTTATACTCGAATAAATACCGTACTAGCGTTTGCTTGTCATGTATGGCAGGGGTGGACAAACATTTTCTACGGAGAACCACATTGAAAACTTCATTGCTACCAGGGGCCACATATATTACACCTATAATTGCTTTCAAAGCTCTAACAGAAACTGTTTACATTAGCTAACACAAAATGAAGGTAACAATCATCACTTTCGGTTGAGTAAAAATGTGGTTTCGAATGAAACATGTGGAGTAAAATCTTCAGAATTCTAATCTAATTGATAAAATTACTTTTGCATACACTCGTAATATGTACTATCTATGTACATGTGGCTGCCTGTAGTTTGCCCACCTCTGATGTATGGCAAAGCTTGACAACATTCTGCAGATAAAAAAATTAACAGCAAAAATTGGTGTGAGATTTTTCTTTTTGTAAGTGAGAACATTTACACAAAGCATTCCATCTGATTGTTGATTGACTTTTAAGAGAAAGAGCTAATTGTATTTTTCTCTTATTTTGTAAATTTTATGTCTATTGCCAAACGCTGAGAAATTATGCAAACACTTTGAATTCTTAGATTTTCTGTTGATGGTGAGGTGAAATACCTGCGACCAGCTGAAGCACTTATTCGTCCTGAGCGGAATACATTAGTTGTCAGTTTTGCAGATATTGAAGTACATAACCAACAGTTAGCAACATCGATTCAGGAAGAATATTATAGGTAATGTGAACTTTTGTTTATGTAAATTGTAAGTAGCTTACAAAGATGCATGCAACATCTCTTAATGTGATGAGCTAGTTGCATCATAACTTTTCCTGGTCTTCTTAGCTGACATGCTGTTTTACTGTTTTGTGTTAATACCGGGCAGATTTGATCATGTCATGATTGTACAATATGTTTCAGTGCATCCTTGTCAATGCATACAAAATATCCTTTTGGGGCAAGGTACAGATTTGCAAAAAATGTTCTGTTATTGTGATTGCTGAATCCTTGTTCTTTGTCTGTGTGCCTACCTTGAAAGATTTCAGTCACCCTTTTCACTTTCCCCAGCATTCAATATTAAAAAAGAACTAAACTTCTTTTTTCAATGATATGTTTAAAATGAGGGCATATTGGTGATGAAGTTACCTTGGACCGCATTCTTTTAAATTGATCCAAAGCAAAGATATTCTCTCCAGTTAAATTATATGTTAGTACTATTATTTCATGAATGTTGCAACTTCACTATTGTGAAATTGACACTCTTGCTGCACTTACCCTTAGTTGCAACTCCTGTAACCATTTCTTTATTGGAAAATAGAATTAACGCAATCTAGTATTCAGTTTACATCTGTCTGTATCACTACTGTTTTAATTTGAAGTAGTTTTTAAACATCCCAAAACAAATTACTTTTGTATTTTCATAGCTTTTAAACAAAATTATGTTGATTGCTTGAAGAACATGGTTTGTGGACAGCTGCTTAATTCCATGATGCAGATCTTTCAATTACTCTTTAATGGTTAAAATCACAAGTTGAAGTGCTCTATCCATAGATGTTTCATGATTTCACAATGGAAACTGTTCACTGTGAATATCACATAACACTTTTTTGCTAGATTTAAGTTGCCTGCTACAAATATTAATTGGATTGAGGAAAGTTACTAAATTGGGATCGCACAAGGTTCTAAGGTTCATAGTACGGGAGTGTGGGCATGCGCTACACTCTTCAGTTCTGGCTGGGAGTGCAGCACACCCGCTAATTTTTCATTTTTTGATTGAATAGTTCTTTGTTAAAAAGTACTAAAACATTTATGAAATTTATTGAAACTTTTCTGGATAAATATGGAATAAAAGACTTAAAAATTGCAGGTTTTGACATCATATTTTGTGATGTCATGGATTTTGCACTCCCGTAGAAATTGCAAACTTGGCATCCATGCTAAGGTTAGCATGATGTCTGAAGAGTTAAAAATTCTGTCTCAGTCAGAGAAAAAGTATGATCATTCAGGTCAAACAACATTGATTTGTTTCCTTGCTGTCATCCCAATGTTACTAATTTTTGTTTTGTTTAATGCTTATGTTTTTTGAAACTTATAGATTGTATTCTTATCTGTGTCGTGCTGTAAGAACATTTTCTTGTGAACACTTTCGAGGAATTCCTGCCAATAAAGAATTGTTTTTAGCATTGGAGGATGTTCCATCTCATCAAAGGTATGCATGCTTCCTAATAAAAGATGTGAATATGCAGTTTTATTGTTTTGTTTGTGGGATTAGTTTGAGTATTTGGGTGTGCTTTGGATTAGCTTCAGGATAAACACAAGCACCAGTGCAAAGTGTTTTTAAAATACACACTGGCTCTAACCGCAACTTGAAGTAGGTTTATCCATATTTCATAAAATCCAGCTTCTAAATTTCGTGGGCATGTGAAGAGCGTTATCAAACATTTTGAAAAGAAGCAGGAAGCATCTAGTTTAAGTACCTTAAAACGTTTTCTGTATTGAACTAAACTAAAGCTATTACTTCTGGTACATACACTGATATTGTTTACCAAACATTTGCTAATGCTAACTTTTTTTTGTTACTACGGGCTGTGAATAAAGTGAATGAGATCCTTCAATTTGTGTTTTCACTCTAAATACTGACATAGGCTTGGAAGATGCGTTTACTGCTTGACATTGGGATTTTGCAAGGGCTTTAAACTGAATGATGTAATGTAAAAGTTCATCAAATATAGTGGCATATACTACTCACTTTTTTGCACAACGCTATTTCACTCTTTTTAAAAAGGGTAAATCTAATACTAGTGTCATTGGAAAAGTTACATTTTTTAGTCAATTTTGTTTCATGAAAACAATATCCCAGCAAAGACGTTCATACAAAAACATGATTTAGTGTTTCTTAGTGTAGCTTAATATGGTTTAATTTGTGAAGATAAAACTTTAGGGTTGTTGTTGTTGCCCTTTTGATCTGGATGACTGTGGCTACTTTACAGTTTATACTACGTAATGCAATACATGTTTACCTCTTTGTTTTTAGAATCCGTGAGCTAAGGAACAGTCGCATTGGGACTTTAATGCGAATTAGTGGACAGGTTGTTCGTACTCATCCTGTTCATCCAGAGCTTGTCAGTGGGACGTTTGTGTGTTTGGATTGTCAGACCGTTATAAAAGATGTAGAACAGCAATTCAAGTTTGTTCAGGTGAATTCTACTGATGTGATTAAAATAATTCAAAACGTTTGTATATTGCTTATTTGCTCCATTTGTGTGAGGTACTATGCTGCCTCAATGAAAAATTTCCAAGTCCACTCTTGCTGAGCAATCTTCAAAAATATACAACCTCGTCTGGCTTGATCTGCTCAAATATGGCCTCATAGACCTGGTCCATACTCACTTCTTGTATGTGGTTGTAAGCCAGTGTACGGCCTAAATGACCTTTTGCCGAGCGGATCTCTTCGGTTTAAACTGACTGTTAGTTGCAGTTTTTGAGCTGCAAAACCGGTGCATTGTTTCAAGGAAGAAAGTTGTAGGTTCCTTGCTTCGTTTCATGGTTCCGATGTAAGCAACACTTTGATCAGGAAGTGTGGTCAACGATATTTCCGTAGCGAACCACTGTTCAGGAAGCTGTTTTATTTTCTTCACTGTACAGCAGAATCATTTTTCATTGCAGGATTATAATAGTTTTTGGGTTACAGGAAAAGACAAATTTGTAGCAAAACAGGTCGTGGAACCGTATCGCATTAGAATGTTAATGATACAACGTTGGAGATAACTGGGTTTTCATTGAACATGGGTAGCTTCTGTGCGGTCTGTCACAGCCGAAGTTAAGACATGTAATTATTTATTGAAAATATGTTCAACCTTTGAATTGAAATAGTACCATCTGATATACTTTAAAACGCTTCGAGGTCAGTGCATCTTGTTCACGAACCAATGCGTTGTTGTGGCGTCATCATCTCAACTACTGACGTAAATTCCCTCAAAAAACGAGGTTATAGAAATACGACTTTATTAGCAGCACTTGTTATGACTTCATGTGACGTGTTAATGATTTATGTGTCACTTGTCATGAAGTGCGTTCGATTTAATGGTGGACGGGCAACCATACAAAATTCTGAAGCTCAACCAGAGCAGGCTTACGTAGCGTGGGAAAGTTCCGCTGCGACCACATTGCTCAATGCTCAGCGCTACTTTTTATTGGTCGTTTTGTATTTGTGCTGTTGTACTTTCGGATGCAAGCGTAATATTACAAAATCAAACGCGTGGAACATGGGTTCCGACAGTAAAAGATTATATCCCTGGAACGTTGAAATGGCATTCAACCTCACGCACACCAACTGAGGACCAAACGGAATTAGTGCAGGATTGTTATTGAATAATGATGTTACAGCGATGCAAGTAACATTCATCAAAGAAATACATTTTGTTCAGTTCAGTTATACACGCTTTTTACTCGCGCCGTGGGCCACGCAGCTACTTTCGTAGTGAATGCTGCATTGATGGCGAGTACATCAGTCCTAATCGTTATTTTGCCGTTCAGTCCTAATCGTTATTTTGCCGTTCAGCCGAGTGTGTGTCGCAACCCGCAATGCGGCAACCGGTCGAAGTTCATGCTGGACACGAACAAATCCCGTTTCATCGACTTTCAAAAGTTGCGCATCCAAGAAACGCAGTCGGAACTTCCGCGAGGGTCAATACCAAGGACGTACGTTTGATGTCGATGTTCCAAACGTTGCTTGCACTTCTTCTGCCAGATCTTTTTTCCATTAATCGCCATGCCTTCCATTCAGGGTGGAAGTGGTGGTGCGAGCAGAAGCGGTCGAGGTCGCGCAGGCCGGCGACCGATGCGATTTCATCGGAACGTTGATCGTCGTGCCCGACGTCGGACAGCTGTCGAGTCCGGGCACTCGAGCGGAACCAGCGAAGAGGAGGGACCAGGTCGGACCTCCCCCTGTCTGCGCTTGCTCGAAATATCGCCGCTGATACGGTTGAAAATTTGCGCACGTCGCAAAAAAAGCCATCAGCAGTTGGTGCTGAACGTAAAAGCGTGGGGGGGGATTTTGCGAATGCGCGGAAAAGGTTTGACAAACCCAGCTGGGTTGAACAAAGCTGCGTTGTTGTTTGTACTCTCAAATTTGATTAATGATCTATATGCGAGGTGTTTGCTACCAAGATTTACCTGCTTAGAGTCCAAATGTCACGTATAGCGGTGTTCTGTACCGAAGCGCGAAGTTATGCAACTGGCTGATGATTTTTATCCCAAGTGACGTCGCTATGATGGCTCCATTCGCAGGCGAACGAACCAGAGGGAATACGTGGCTTGAAAGCGCTGGGCGTTCGTGATTTGACGTACAAACAAGCTTTCCTCGCATGCCACGTATCGGCGACCAATCCCATGGTGAGTTTAGTCAGAGTGTGAGGAGCTACTGTGCGTGTCGAGCACGTAGTCGCATTTCTACGCTTAGATAGTTGAAGAGTCGCATATGCAATCGCAAAACCGCTGTGCAATATATAGCTGTAGATGCTTTTGATATTGCCTGTGTTTTGTTCATTTCAGAATTTGGATGATGGCGTGTCTATGTCGGTGTTGTCATGAGGCCATCAATCTCGTAAAAACCTCGCAGACTTTTATTCGAAATTCTCATTCAACAGTTGTTATTGCGACTGAAGTAGGGAAATCACTTAGGCATGTAAAAATAACTAGATTTTTCTTAAATAATTAGACCACTAAATAGCTTCAAAAATTGCTAGGAGGAGTGAATAAATTAGTAGGAATGACAACACTGACCGAAACATGTGTGGCTTGCTACACATTTTGCGATTGTTTGATGAATTGTTACGCAGTAGGTCATAATATTGCAACACTAAGGTCGTTATGATACTGGCATCCCTTCATGCCCAGGCAGTATTGTAAAACTGCTCTGAAATATAATTAATGACCAACAAACCCATTCGAAATCCACGACCTTGACGTTCATAGATACATTCTAGAAATCCCTGGATTTTGTTAAAATTAATCTCGAGATCGAAACTCGAAAAAAATTATAATCTGGGATTTCGTGACCGGGAGTCGAAACCACAGGCGCAAGGCATGTGTGATATAAAGCTGTTGCGGTAGTCTCAATCTCATATGTAGTTAAAAAACAGCCGTTTTGAATTAACTAAACACGGTTTGCTAATTGAAATCGCGTAAAAAACTGATGATCGGTGCATGTTGTTTTTTAATGCGTCGTTGTAAATAAATGAACAATACCAGGGCTGCTGTTTCTTACCAACTACATAGAATTCAACGAAGCCATCCGCAACAGTGGTGTCTTGGGCGAGGGAAGAAACGAAGGGGGGGGTCAGTGTTTTTTCTAAAGGAAAGAAAACAAAATTTCACGACTGGAATCGCGGAGATAGAAACGCCGTAATATATCTTGTTGTTCGGTGCTAGAGATTTTCTTGACGTCACTGCCTCGTACGTGACCTGTTAACAGCTTTTTTACCGCTTGTGGGTTAGTTTCGAAGCTACTCTAAAGATAAGTTGTTACTCCTCGTCAGCTTTTTGTTGTTGTTCGTTGACGAAGTCTTGTTTTTGTCTCAGTTCGGCGGCAAAGACGTCCGTTCAGAGGATCACACGATCGAGTCGATCAAGAACCAGATGAGCGAGCAAGAATGGGAAAAAGTATATCAGATGTCCTGCGACAAGAACCTCTATTCCAACCTTTGCAACAGTCTTTTCCCCACGATACACGGTAAGAACAACAAAAAGATGATTTCCTTGCAATAGATCTTGTTCGTGACGCATCTGATGCAGTGTTACCTTAATTTCATCAAGCGCGTTTTTTGTCTTTGTAGCAAATTCTACGCAGAAAACTTGATCGTATCTGGTTAAGATGCGTTTCGGAATGCATTGCCGGCGCCCAACTCGTAGGAAATGGCTCTGGCTTTATATTTTGAAATGGGGCATGAAGGAAGCGTACACCAGAAACAATGGTAAGGGTAGTGATGAGCCTGTGTCAAGGAGCGAAAGTCAAAATGGGAGCAAAGTTATCGGAGGAATTTCCGGTGAAAGTTGGTGTACACCAGGGATCAGTGTTATCATCACCATTGTTGTTTGCGGTTGTAGCGGACGTGGTTACAGAGAGCGCAAGGGAAGACTTGATGAATGAAATTCTATGTCCAGATGACTTGCTATTGATGGCCGAGACTGTGGAGGACTCGAGTGAAAATTTTCATAAATGGAAGGCTACGTTTGAGAGCAAGGGAATGAAGGTTAACCTTGGGAAGACGAAGGTGATGTTGAATGGGTCAAATGGGGAAATACTCAAGAGTAAGGTCGACCCGGCTTTTGTGGAAAGAAAGTTATGTCGCACTCGTTGTTGCGCGCAAGGTGCGGAAAGTGGATTCATGTGAGATGTGCGTAGATTAAGTATGTGACACCCAGCATGGCTAGGTGTTTGATTTGTGAAAGTCGTATGAAAAGAACAGAAGAGATGGTGGAGCCAGTTGAAGAGTTATGTGATGGGGTTGAAAATGTGAATGGGTCCTGCTATTTGGGGATGAGGTGTGAATGCCAGTCGAACTGAGATGAGTGAGGTGAGCCCGATGTGTGGAGTCAAGTTGATGGACAGGGAATATGAAGGAACTGATGGGTGTGTTAGGTTCACAAGATACGGTGGGTACATTGGCAAGAGCAGATAGTATATGCCGGTATGGACATGTTTTGAGAAGGGGTGAGGATGATGTGCTGGGGAGGGCGTTGGACTTCAAAATAAAATGGTGGAAGAGGAACAAGAAGAAATGGAGAAGGCAGGTGGAAGAGAAATTAAGAAATTTGGTCTGAGTGAAGACGGCGCTTTAAATCGACTAAAGTGGAAAGGAGTGAAATAGGCTGGAAGGTCATTAGGGATTTAAAACGTGGACTACTACTGCTACTTCAGACTTAGATGTTTGGTAGAAATGTTTGTGCTCCTCAGCGCTTCTCACATCTCCACAGTTGAGCAGTGCCTCAATGTGTCTTGTATTTTCACATTTCGTCATTCACATGTATTGTGTCTTTAGTCTTCATTTGAGGCTTGTTTCTGTTTTAAGGCAACGATGAAATCAAACGCGGCATCCTCCTCCAGATGTTCGGGGGGGTCCCGAAAGTGACCGAAGAAAGCACCACTTTGAGGGGAGACCTCAACGTGTGTATTGTCGGCGACCCAAGCACGGCCAAGAGCCAGTTCTTGAAGTGAGTTCAAGTCCGTCACTTTTTTTGGCAAAGAAGTAATTTGTTGTAGATTGAATGTCGCTGTTCCTCATCGTCGAAAATGCCATTTGTGACGACGCATCGCGTCACAATGCCCAGAGCGTGCAATTGGTAAGTATTTCAAGAATGTGGTGACGCACGAGCAACAATAGAGTGAACCTGCTCGAGCGGGAATCTCTGTTGTCGCCTGTCCGTTACAGTAGGATACTTGGCGTTCTTTACGTTGCGTGTTCGCATCTCTCGTGAAGAGCCGCAACACATTTTTTTACAAATTGCTTCTTTTCTCTCAGACAAGTCGAGTCGTTCTCACCACGTGCGGTGTACACGAGCGGCAAAGCTTCGAGCGCTGCTGGCCTCACTGCCGCCGTCGTCAGAGATGAAGAGACGAGCGACTTTGTCATCGAAGCAGGTATAGAATTTAAGAGTTTGCCAACTCTTATAAGAGAAGGGGTTCTAACAAGGGTTGCTTGAATGCAGATGAAGTGATGAAGTTAAATATATTTTTTTGCTAGAATCAGTGGTGTTTTTTTAACGAATTTTGCCCCCAGAGGGCGTGTTTAAAGAGCTGTGTTCTCACGTAACTGCTGTTACGAAATCTTAGTTTATATTACCGGTTTGGGTGCTTCCCCTGGGAAGCCCCGAATCTTGACTGCTAGGTGTGTTTTTCAGTGAAAAACTCATGACGCTGATCTGCAAGTTGTTGAGGCAGTCTTAAATGGTTGCATCAGAACAACCAAATTAGTGCTTCAAGTAACTCAAAAGTTTAGCTTCAATGCAAATTAGAATCAGGTAAAGTTTTATGAAAGCTCAAATCTGCAAAGCGCACAGACCTGAACGGAAAGAAGCTTTATTTCAAAAAATTTGAAAACAAGTTTTTGGACTACGTGGAAAAGCAACACTGAAGTAAGTTTTGCGCAAATTTGACTATTCTTTTGCTGAAAAAGTTAGAAAAAATACATTTTTTGGATGAATATTTTGAGACCAAGATCATCCAAAAGTGATTATAAAAGAAAAGCATTGCAGATAGTTGCAGCAAAAAAATATTTCGATGAAAATTTGCCAGAGATAGCGAAAAAACACACTGATTTTATGGAAGTTCATTTAATGCTGAAAAATTTTGGTTGGCACGTATGTGCGACCATACTTGCGGCGGTGCTGGTTTATCGCAGACATCAGGTGATATCACGATTTAAATTTCCAATCATCTACCTGGTGACAATTTTTGTTCAGGCGCGCTGATGCTCGCGGACAATGGCATCTGTTGCATTGACGAGTTCGACAAGATGGAGGTCCGCGACCAGGTGGCGATTCACGAAGCCATGGAACAGCAGACGATCTCCATCACAAAAGCCGGCGTCAAGGTGCGGCAAGCATTTGTGTTGAAAATGTGTTTCATTCAGTCTCTGCCGCTGTGGAAGGATTTTGAAACAATTAATGCTTCGCGTACTGTAGTGCGGGATTGAAAATTTGCTAAAATGTCAACGACATTGCTTTCTTTTCGCTGTGCTTATGAGTTTTAATTAATTCCGTGCAGTTTTTAAGGCGTGTGTTGCATTACGACGCAAGGGGGTCAGCTATGCTTCATTGGCATCCATCCCTTTTGTGTTTTTCTGTTCACAGGAAGAAAGTAAGCTTGTAGTTGTGCGTTGGCACAGATATCTATCAAAAGACCCTGGGAGTAGCGCCACAGCACGTGTTCACATTGCAGCCGCTTCAGGAGCGCTGTTTAGAAAGGATCGCAGTTGTTTGTGTGCTCCTTTGCATTTGGCGTAGATACGTCTCTACCGTAATTATTCGTTCGAGAGTATTTTTAAAGGGTTTGACTGGTGTTTGCGTTTCATTTTTGACGAGGAAACGATAAACGCGACTGTGCATGTGCAGGTTAGAACTGTAGCAATACAAGCAAACATACCGGCAGTGCCAGCCAAGAACGGTTGACTTATGACTCTACGCGGCATTGGGAAACAGAGTTTAACTCTGCCTCGCTTGCCTTCAGTTGCTTTTTCGATATCTCTTAGAACACTCCGCAGTTGAATTTATCTTCGCGTTTGTCACCTGCAAGAGTGTTATCTGGGTTAGTAATGCTGCCGATGCTTTGATCCGCAAAAGTACTTGGCACTCGCGATAATCGCCTAGTTTTCGTAACCGCGTCCGGAACGCAATTCTTCGTTTGTTCGTTTTGGTGCAATGGACTTCAAAAATAGCGACCTATGGAATGGTTGGGCTCTGGCAATCGGTGGTAGGACCATGTTCGGCGCAAATTGTAAAGCACAGGACTGTAGCGCGTCCATTTCCGCTGGATGTGAAATACTTGTTACTTCCAAGTCGCTGCTGTCCAATTCCATCTGTCGAATGGATAAAATGACCAGGATTTACCACTCGCATGTTTAGATGGTAATTTTTATCATTTGTGGATATTTTTTTACCGATTCTAACAGCAAGAAGCATGTTGTGTTAAACAACTGTGCATCTGTCCGTTCGATTCCGCTTGTAATTACGCCTGGGGAGATCAGCTTATGTTTTTCAATGCTCTTTATGTGAAAAAATACTCGGCTTCACGTTCTTGAAATCTTTTTGAATAAGATGGCCAGGACATTTCCCAGGTAAAGTGCGTTTTAACTTGAACGCGCAAATTCTTTTCCATTTAACGTCTGCGCTTCTGTTGCAGGCCACACTCAACGCGCGGACCTCGATTCTGGCCGCGGCCAACCCGATCGGCGGCCGATACGACAGGTCCAAGTCCCTACGCCAAAACATCGCCTTCTCCGCTCCGATCATGTCTCGGTTCGACCTTTTCTTCATCCTTGTGGACGAGTGCAATGAGGTGTGACACGTTTCCTTGGTAACGAGTTAAATAAGTTGTTTGCTTTGTTTTCAGATTTTAGGTTTTGCGTCAAAAACGAAATCAAGCTGTAGTTTTGACGGACTTTCGCACGAAGTGTGGACTGGGCAGAGAAAATTTGGAACTCGTGGTCTGCTGACTCAGCAAACGGTCAACAGCTTTCGCGTGAAGCGACATAAGTTTTTGAGATTGATCACAAATTTGTTGCACTCTTCCACGCAGGTGACCGACTACGCCATCGCTCGCCGCATCGTAGACCTGCATTCAAGGCTGGAAGAGTCGATCGAACGGACATACTCGTTGGTCGAGATCCAACGATACGTGCTTTTCGCCAGGATGTTCAAACCAAAGGTCAGTTTGCACGTTACCGGGTTGTCTACAAATGTGTGAAGTGATCCAGGGACTTGTTGCTGCCTGAACTTTGCTTGACCACTGGTGCGAACCCCCCCAAAACCTCCGCGTCATCCGCTCAGGTTACAATTAGTAATTTCACTGTTAATTTGTTGCACACAGTATGTTCACACAGTTTGGTGCGGCAGAACATTTTAGTATCTTTTGCGTTTTGGCAAAAAAAAAACAATGGCTCGTTTTTCACGGCATCAAGAAATTCTGCTCACAGTAAATGTCATATTTTATCGGCTTGTTGGGAACTTTGGGCGGAACAAGAACAAAGTCTGGCTCTTCACTGTAAAAACTTACTCGCAGACGAATTTCGAAGATATTCCTAATGGAGTTACTTCAAAGGATAAAACCATGTGATTGGCTCATCTTACTAAACCGCCCCTGTCCATCGCAGATATCACACGAAGCGGAGGAGTTCATGGTCGACGAATATCGACGGATGCGAGAGCGCGACAGCTCCGGGATCGCGCGCTCCTCCTGGCGCATCACTGTCCGACAGCTCGAGAGCTTGATCAGGTGCTTTGGCGTGTTTGCGAAATGCTGGTCGTCGTACCCCGTGATTGACTTCTACCAACCCGTTGTTTTACGACCAGTGCCACTGCTTCTTTGTTTTTGTGATCGCCTTATGCGATGACGTCATCCCTCATTGACGTCATAGCGTTGGCGATCACCTACGTCGGCGCAACAAGCGACACCACGAAGAGCCAGTCGTCGTCAGGACTGCGCTGGGTGTGTGTGCAAACGTGTGTTGGGTGTGTGTGCAAACGTATTCTGGATGTGTGTGCAAACGTGTTCTGAGTGTGTGTGTGCAAACGTGTGCAGGGGGTGTGTGTAAACATGTGCTGATCTCTGCTAATGCGACCTCTGAGAAAATCGTAGGTGATATTTTGATGTGTGTATCGGCTGTTAATGCTTGCCGTGACGTTTGTTTCTTGCCGTGACGTTTGCTGGTACTGAACTTCTGATAGCGAAAGCATGTTGGCGACATTTATTTAATTTCTTTCCAAAAAGGCCGCTTTATTGACGCCTCTTGCTGTTTGTTGCAGACAACATAAAGGAAAAAGGAAACTGCGCTATATGTTTGTTTTGCACAGTATTGGCAGGCTTTTCCTTGAGTGAAGTTGTTTTATACACACTTTGTAAAATGTTTTGAGGCTTGCGTCGTTGTATAAAGATTGTTTGATATAGCTTGTCACTTACAGGAAGCCCAAAGCATGCATATGTCTTTGGTTTTCGGAAGTCTTTTTTTGGCTGTTGATTATCTGTTGTCTTTGGATACGTGAAGTTATTCGAGTGATAAACTGGCTACTTGAGCCTGTCTTCGTGTTGCAGTGCAGCTTTGCGCCACATAGCGGGTTATATCAGTACGCATTTAAATACGCACGATGGCGCAACTGGACTTGTTGCGCTCATGCAGATTGTCGGAAGCGATGGCTCGCCTCCATTGTTTGGAAGAAGTGATGCCGAAGCATGTCAAAGAAGCGGCGAGGCTTCTGAACAAATCGATCATACGCGTCGAAACACCCGACATCAATTTTGTTGAGGTGCGTATCCCGAAAACTTGGATTTGAAACTTACATCATCTTTAATTAGTTGCTGAACGTGTTGGAGATACTGCGCGACTCGCTTTCGTGGAAGCCTGATTTTTTCGCTGATAGATTTCGGTCATTTCTCCAAAATATAGCGTAAAAGCGTCTTGTCATTTTTTCGTTTTTCGGTGTTTTTTTGACTGAAAAAAGGCATTATGACCGAATTAACTAATTTTTTCGGTCATTTCAAAAAATAATTCGGTCAGTGACTGGAAAAAAAACAGGTCGAAGTTTTTGCTTAACGCGAAGTGGTCGTCATGGCGACGGCACTCATCGCAAATGAGTCGTTGAATAATTTCTTTGGGCAAACTGATTTGATCAGGAATGTGAAGCGCCCTGTTATGTCGAGTCATTCGACGTGAAACGAATTATGCGCACAACAGATGTGATTGTTACAAGCCATTGTGTTGTGCTGCACGTACTAATGAGCCAGATACGCCTTTCTGCATTGCTGGTTTGCCAACAAGGGCGGATCCAACCTTTGAGCTTCGGGGGGGCGATTTCAGTAATAATTGCCAGTCAAGTCTCATAACGGCTTCGCTACTGTAAGAGATTCGAAGATTCCTGTGACGAAGCAATGGACGAAAAAATGGCCTTGGCAGGTTTGTTTTTTCTCCCTCCCCGACGGCAGGTTTGTCTTTTTTTCTCCCAAACACGACGGCAGGTTTGTTTTTTCTCCCTCCCAACCCACGGTGCAATGTTTCGTAAATATTGGGAAGTTAAAAACCCTACGCGAAGTCAACAGGACTTCAGGATGGGACCTCTAATCATCCAAAAGATGCAAGAATTTCACCCCAACTGCACAACCTATTAAAATATGTACGTGCTGCAGGAGACTGAGGAAGCGGCTCCCGCTGGCGAAAGCGAAGAGGCCGTCGGAACGGACCCAAGCACCCAACCTGCCCCCGAAAGCGTCGCCGCCGCGGCCGGGAAGAAAGCTGCGGCTCGCATGGGTTTCGATGAGTACAAGCGACTGAGCAACATGCTCGTGCTCTACATGAGGCAGAGGGAGGAAGAAGAAGAGCTGTCCGCTCTTGGTGAGTCCTGCTGTGTTGGAGGACAAGAGAAAATAATTTGCGCACTGCTGAAACGTAATTTTTCCGCAGCCCGGTGCGGATTCGAACCGTTGGCCTTCGGCTTCGAAGCGAAAGCACTATTCAGTTGATTAGAAGCTTGTGAAAAGCGAACGATTGACGGCTAGCTCGCTCCTGCTGAGGTTATTTCCCGATAGAGGTTCCTGGTCATTGCGATATATGCTTCCTTTCGGTCTTCGTGTTGCTTCGATTTTGCGAACTTAACAACAGCAAAAGGGGAAAAGCTAGGTTCGACTCTGTGTTCACCACCTGGACATGTCAGTCCCACACTATGCTTGTAAAGTAATTTTTTTGTTGTGCGGGAAGTAGTGGTTGTGGTTATTGTGGCTGAGCTTTGCAAAGCTTACTTTAAAATTGGCTGACTAACTTGATAAGGCGGCTAACCACAGAGTATAGTACCTCTCTGTGCCCCTGAATAAGTTAACAGTTTCAATGTTTGAGCAATATAGCGTCGATTTTCCCTTTTGCGTGTATCTCATGACTGAGTCACTGATGGCTTTTTTCTGAAGCTAATTTAAAGTCAAGATTAATTAGACTTACACTCACTTAACGTCAATGCTTTTTGTAGCATGTTTTCTTGTCAAAAAATATACGAGTAATTTCCTATTTTGTCGCTATCCATCCTCCAACTTCCGCGAGGCTAAACATGATTTTGTTGGACTTCCTACTTTGTCAGTAGCCCTATTTGTAGCTTTAATCCTTACGTCATAGAATGCTTTGTTACGTTGCGCACACAGCTGGCGAGGAACCGGCGTCAGAGGGTGTGAAGCGACCAGACCTGATCAACTGGTATTTGGAACAAATCGCTGACGATCTTGAGTCCGAGGAAGAGTTGATTGAGAAGAAGCAACTTGTGGACAAAGTTGTCGACAGGCTCATTCATCGGGTAAGGTGGATTGACGATCTTCTCGGATTTTCCCCTTAAATGATACTGTCTGGCGCGCGCGTACATCATGCTGGCCTAGATTTCGATTTCAGGGCCGAAGTGTCCCAAGTTAGATGCTAGTGGTTGGCAAACTGTGGGCCCTTTAGCACTTTTTATTGGGACGCACAACACTTCCTGTTTTAGGCCGCATGGTACGTAAGAGCTACAGTCCTGCGCCGGTTGCGTGGGATAAAACATAGACGACTGTAGCAACTATGGAGTATTGGTTGCTTGACGTTAACCAAGCATTGTTTTCGTCATTATACGGTTTATGACCAAATGTAGCATTGTTATGTGACAGGTAACTGAATACAGCATAAGTTTGAAATTGGGCCTTCAAGAATAAGCATGGACCTTTAGATACCACTGAAAGGCAAAGTTGCGGAGTCGGAGGTAAAATATCCAACTCCGACCTTTCCAAAATCTCCGACTCCCGACTCCGACACCTTAACACAAAAGGAATGAAATTTGACTGTTAAAATCAATGGAAATCGTGGCGGACAGCAAGAAATCTCTGTTTCAACTAAAGTTTCAAAAGAAATTGTACAAATTCAACAGGAATTCCCAATTTAAGAGTGTGGTGTAAAAAATGATCCAATTGGACATCCGGAGTCGGACAAAAAAAATTCGACTCCGACTCCCACTGTTGTTGGAAACCCGACTCCATCCAAAAACCTCCGACTCCACAACCCTGTTAAAAGGGCGGTTTGGGCCACTGTAACGAAGGTTTGGCCGATCACTGTTGTAGTCCCATTTTGTGAATTTAGGTCAAGTGTTCCAATTCAATGCAACTGCACTTGTGGCATCGCTCTCGTCTGAAATCTATTCCAAAATCACAAGTTCTTCTCGGTAGTGGTTCGGTCTGGTAGTGTAGTTAATCAAGCACACTAAAGCAGAGTACATTTATACCTAAGATCATAAATCGCATGTCGTCACGTGTTAACGCTGTCACGTGACAAGTCTAGCCAATTAAAACTAGAAAGAAGAAGCGCTGGTTCCAGGAAATTCCCACGTCCCAAGTTATCACCGCCGGGATGGTGGATGCTTAAGCAATGTAAAGGATTGCTCATCCACTCCACAGAGAATGACTGAGACGAGAGTTAGAGTGAAAGTAACAATGCGTCAATGCGCGCAGTATGTGGAGCAGATCGCTGGATGCAGAGTAAAAAAAACGTTCCGCTTTTGTGGCGGTGGGTTTCAATGGCGTCATCTGTTCGTTCATGAACTACCTTGTCACGTTGCTAACACTGTTTTACTTGTTTCCACCTCGATGCTCACAGCGCGCGTTTCTTTGTCGCCGATGTTATTTTTCTATTTCCGCGCATTTTTAGGATCACGTGCTCATTGAGTTGACGCAGCAGGAGACGGAAGGAAGTGACGACACGCCGAGAGAACCAATCCTGGTTGTTCATCCCAATTACGTCATGGAGGACTAAGTGACAGCGATGTGTTTTTGTACAAATAAACAATCGAGACGAAGACGTTCCTGTGCTTTTGTGTCGTCACAATCACCGCAGAGCAACTATGACGAAAATAAAGCCACGGTTCATCGTTTGTGAATCACAAAGAACTCACTGCGTTGGGTTTTTCGAAAGACTTGCTTTTGGAGGAGTGGAAGTTAATGTTGAAAGGTGGATACGACCAACCGCTTGAATTACGCCCATGTGGGCACTGGCATTATTCACTGAAACGATGTAATAATCGTAGAGGGGTTTGGTAAGAGGGCGTTAACTGTACCTGGCTTCATTTTGGAGCCAGGAAAGGCAACAACAGAAAAACATGAAACTAGAAAAAGTGCCAAGAGCGAAATTGAAAAAAGACACTGAAACCATTGATGCGGGACATCAATTGACTGTACGTCTTTCACGAAATGGAATTTGACATTGATATTGCACGCGGTCATGGGTTCATCACCAAACATCATTGTTTGGGCGGTTAGCCCATCAAAGCTCCCTCGTGGCGACGGGACTGTATCTGCATAAAGTAGTTTTGTGTCAAAGTGTTGACCTGCTTTGAGTTAATCGTCAAAAAAAACTAAACATGAATGACGTTTGTCGTGGATTTGCAGCTGGCTGTCGTTTTGTGACCAGCCTTGAGGCCAGTCTAGTTGCGTGCGAGTGCAACATACGGCGATAATTTCGTGTCTTTCAGGTGAGAAATAGGTTGCAGTGGCGACTTCGTTCGTGCGCGACACAAACCGCCGATTTTTCCACTTATTCATTTGTCAATTTTAAAATCTCAAGCTTGAGCCGACTGAGCCACAATTGCCCCATTAATGCCGCAGTAAAACATTTTAATGCATAAAGTTCTGTACAAGAAAATCAGAAAATTTCGTGGTCTGGTATGATGTCGGTAAATGGCATTTGATCTTAGGTTGAACTTGATCACACATCGATAACTGAAACGTCGGAACATGGAATATTTTGTAGATATTTCTTGGATGTCTTCACAACATATCAAGTACGACACACAGATGGCGCTAGCAAGCTAGCTTTAATATTTCCCATCGCTGTGGTGAGACCGAAGTAGACCACTTTCTGACGTTAAGGTGGGAGGTTGTCAAATAACAAGGGTCGTTTGGGCAACAGTCCTCCAAAAGGAGAGGTTGCTTACAGTTGAGAAGGAGTAATTGTTAATGAAAAATAAGTAAAAGTCTTGCTGTGAGTATAAGGTTTCATATGCTTAGTGCGTTCATACGATAACTGGAGTTTTGACCATAACGAATGAGATGCATATAAAATTAGGGACCAAAAGAACAAAATGTCTGAAGTGCACACGTGCTTTATGAACGTTGGGTGATGTTGTAAGTAAGTGTATTGCTTTTTTGCGACAAAACAACGGTTCGCACAGTCAATAGATCACACAGCATTGCGTATAGCATAGGCTAATGTGGAAACTATAGGATAATGTAAAGCAAACCTCCACACAAGCAACGAACATTTACTGGTTCATTTGTCGCAAAGGATTGGTGAAAGACCATGAGGTCATCTAGTCTACCAACCCTGCACCTGTATGATATGAAGCACATCACATATATCCGTTTATTGTCTGTTGAGCCTTAAGCTGAAGTTTGGACACTCGGTGTTCTTGACCTCGAACCAGCACAGCAGAATATTTATCACCGTTTGTGTAGATCAGGGGTTCCCAACCTTTCTCTGACCATGTACCCATTCAGCATTTCGATACACGATCATGTACCCCTATAATTTTTTACGACAAAAAAGCTGAGAAAAATAAAATATCCATTGAATTTTTATTAGAACTTTTTTATTTTACAATATTTGGAAATAATTAATATATAAATACATTATATCTTCTACTGCAAAAACGAAATGTACCCCTTCAGATAGGTAAATATACCCCGAGTGGTACATGTAACCCAGGTTGGGAACCCCTGGTGTAGACAGTGAAGAAGGGACAAACTGGTTTGTTGGGATCTTAAATGATACCCGTTGCCGACGTACCTGAGGGTTGCTGTTTCCCCTGCGAACTTTTACGTTACAGGCTTTATAATACCTACACTGCGATCTTGCAATCTCTATGTTTCTTCACAACTGAATATCAGGTTGTGTTAAAAAAAACTTGGGAAAACTCTTTTCAACACAATGAAGAACGAAATGGTGGATTCTACAGGACGAAACAAAAAGCTCAGTAAACAAAGCAACAAATTTAACAAACAATCGAAAATAGTGAAATTAAATCATACATTTTTCAAAGGACATGCCTGCTGTACACCAGACAACGTGCTAAAGCAATCAAATGAAACAACCTAGTGCACTTGTTTTGCTTTGTACTCACTGGCACTGTTTTCATTTCCTTTGGCTGCTTTTTCATTATAAGGTTTTGCAGCATTTTTTACTTTAACACACATGCTATGTTCAATATCTGCACAGAACCGTCGCCAGAAAGTCTTTAACAGGGGGGCTTTTCGTTTGTACAGGGGGGCCTGACATTGTAAAAATTGACAAAACTCTACTGATTTCTATTGTTTCATATTTCAATATGGGTGGGGGGCTTGGAGCATTGTTTGGGGGTTGAGTTGATTTTATTTGGCGATAATCAAGATTCAGCTAGAAAATACACAAATTGGTACAAGGACGCCAGGGCATTGAAGGAACCGGAAGGTTGTCGAGTCGATGCCCCTCAGCAGTTAAATTAGTTTTGTTACTGTCCAGTTTCAA
>JGI24159J19872_10002359_pt1 | contig 22375 bp, 16 predicted proteins | sample Ectturendosymbi4_FD_19872 | JGI IMG/M metagenome (IMG submission 19872) | reverse complement strand
GGGTCATCGAGAACTTTGCCCGCCGGATCCAAATGTGCCTGCAGCGCCGGGGAGCTCATTTGGAGCACATTTTTTGAGCGCCAGTAAAACAAAGAGTTTTTGTGGTACAGACTTGAAACTTTGGAGATGTCTGCTTCACAGGCTTGACCTAATGCAGCTGAGGTTTTGTGTCAATCTAAATAACATTTTGGAAGTTCTTCGATTTTTGGTGATGACCGTTTTTTTGTGTCACCCTGTATTTCGTTGGGAAATGGCGTAATCAGAGAGGAGAAGGATGACATAGAACATTGCAAACAAAAATAAAGCACTGGGAGAAAAAGTAAACATTCAGGGCATGCGCTACACAAGATATTAAGTATGAGAATACTTTGTTAATTTCAGCACCGCTAACTAGGGGAAGTGACTAATCGTAATTGCCGGACTGCAGTGCACTCAGTCTTTGTTATTTGCAGCTAAACGTTATGCTTTTGCTGAAGTGAAGGACTTGTTCGGTGAGTTCATCAAAATTATCTAGTTCATCAAAAGTATTTTGCCGAAATGTACTCCGACAAAAGCTATTCCTTTTCTTAAAAATCAGCGAATGTTTTGTAAGCTCTTTCTACGCAAAGTTTTCGGATCAATGGGAGAAAGTTCTAGCACAAACATAACCGCGGGAGTACTGCGCACCACGCCTTTACAGTAGGTAGGTACGCCATTGATCATTATGACCAGGTTCACAGAGTAAAGTTTAGATATGCGCAGAAAACTCTAGTTTAAACTATCAAAATAAACAAAGAAAGGTAGAAAAAGTTCTGATATGATCTACACGGCAAGAAGGTCTTTCAGCAACTCACGGAAGAATGCGGCATACGACAGATGAGGCGATATTTACGTTTACGACAAGAACTGTTGCAAAACCAAACTTGGTTTTTAGTACAAACACCTATGAGGATCAAGGACATAAGCCACTCATGCTTCTTCAATGGACGCATAAGCTTCCGACTGACTAAAGCAGGAGTAACGGCGGATATTTTCTTCATCCCTCAAGTCGACGTCAAGTCTGGCACTTCGTTGGGGAACCAGAAGTAAAAAGAAAGGGATGGAGATGCCGGTGAAACCAAGAAGTAGATAATTGGCAATCCTCTGATCTTAAAACAAAAAAACAAAGCATATTTTAAACATTGAGACGTTTTGTAGAAGCTACTTGGGAAAAGCTTAATTCTTCATGGCTATTTTTTCGTTGCAGGGAACATTAAGCGATTCTGGAATGGTTGTTGGAACAGGTTTACGTTGTTTAACTCATATGACGCTTGCAGCTTCACTTGAGTGTCAGGTTTGAATTTTGCGAGAGTAAACTCTTGTTGTGTCGCATTACAGGCAGTGGAGTGCGTCGGTTCTGTTTGAAACTGACGTTAGTGCCTGATGAGCGCGTACACACAGAAAGCCTTACGGCACTCTAAATTCCAACTCAGGTTTTGACGTTCTGCTGACACACTTCTAGCGCTGTGTTGCAGTAGATCTTTCTGCACCAGAAAATTGCAAACTGTGCGCTCTAAAAAATTATGGAGGGCGTCCATGCAGGCTCTTACAGTTTAAAAAATCACTTAAAAAGCAAAGGAACAGAGAAATATGTAGAAATCAGAAATTATTAGAAAATAAAGAGTATATATTGTTTTTACCCATTTGATGCACCTCTACATTGGTGTGGCAAACTCAATAAGCACCATTTTTGCCTCATTTAGTGGACCTTCATACGTGGCACCATTAGTTAGACGAAGGACATCAAGACTGTCATCAGTTTCTAGTCATGTTTGACGTAACATAACTTCAGCAATGGTGGTAACAGCATCGGTGATCTTTTGCTCTAGTTCAGTGATGTCCTGTATCTGCTGTACGTTCGATACATAAAATCCGTAAATACCGTATTTACTCGATTTTTAGCGTGATACTGAAGAGAAGAGAATGCGAAAAGAGAGTTTGCTCGACAAAACGTGGTCAAGTAAAGATTGAGCCTTATCTAATCCTTTCCATAAGGTAAAGATATAAAAAATGTAAGTCGCCCTTGATTTTAAGCCGCCTTTGATTATAAGCCGCATGAAATAATGAAAGAAAAACTTCATAAGCCGAGACTTATAATAGAATAAATATGGTAGATCAAATTCCTGTCATTAAAACAGACCCTTCTCGCACCCGTTGGAATGATGCCTCGAGACTGAGACTAGAGATGGCACGGGCCAACACGTTTGTAGCTCGGCCCGCCCTGAGCTAACAAGAAACCGCCCGGCCTGTTTGTGCTAAGCCACAAATAACTTTCTGGCTCAGACGGGCCCGTGGCCCGTAATATAGCGTAACCTCAAAAGCAAAGTAACAACACTTAAGGTCTTCAGTTCATTGTCCTTTGGACACTAACAACATGTAGGCTAGTCCTAAGGCAGTGGCTGTAGATCCGCCAGGGGACATTCACTTTTGGAAAATTATTCGTCCACTGCCTGTAATGTGACACTAACACACGACAAATGTGCACTAGCTGGCTGCACTACACTTGCTAGTAACGTACTAAAACAAACCCCAAACTTAAACCTTATATCCCTACCTAAACCTAATCCTTAATCCAGTGATAGATTTGAATCCTTACCTAAACCTAACCCCCTAATCCAGACTTGGTCTCGGTCTCGAGACCCATTTTTTGCGAGTCTCGGTCTCGGTCTCGAAGGTTTCAGGTCTCGAAATTTTGCATATTGCAAAGAAATGGTTTATTAAAATTTCTTTAATTCAACACTTTTTTGTTTGTTGTATTTGCAGGTAAAAAACAACCAAAAAACGTTGGAAACATGCCAGCAATTTGAAAAAAAATCAAGTCAGAAGTGATGTCGACATTTTTTTAATTCGACAAAATGCACAAATTTTGAAGTCTCGAGTCTCGAGTCTCGGTCTCGAACTTCAAACTTCACGTTCGAGTCTCGGTCTCGTAGTTTTTGATGAAGACTCGGTCTCGTCTCGAAATTTTAACCAGGTCTCGGTCTCGAAGGTTACGGTCTCGACTACATAGCTGCCCTAATCCTAAACAAGGAGTTCTCAAACTGGGGTAATGTACCCCTATGGGTACATTTGCTTACCTGAAGGGGTTAGCAATAGACGGGAAAAAAATATTTTTACATATTATTCATTTAAAAATATTTCTACATATATCAGTGAAAATTATTTTCAAAATCATTATATGCTTATTGGTAAGCGTAAGTATATCTTTGTTATTTTCCTTAACCTTTTTGTCATAAGACATTTTAGGGGCACATGCTCATCTATCGAAATTCTGAAGGGGTACATGGCCAGAGAAAGCTTGAGAACACCTGCCCTAAAGCAACATCTCGGCGACAGCGAGAGATTAATTATAGTGTTTGTTGCTTTGATTGATTCATAACATGGTTCACTGATTTGCGTGGAAACAAGTGAAATTGAACGTTAGCAGAACGGTAAAATGGGGAGAACAACAGCAAAAACATCGTTGTTAGATTTTGAAACTTTGGCGAGCAGATCGCATTGGCCTGTAGCGGCCCGGAATGACGTCACCGCTAGATTGTTAGCCGACTGTTTCAAAACCTTTAGCGCACTGCCCGAAAACTGGACTGTTAGCGGCCCGTGCCATCTCGAACTGAGACGTGTAGCTTTCGGAACTGAGAACGAGACGAGACTTGAAACCTTCGAAACCGAAACTCGCAGAAGTGGTCTCGAGACTCGTCTCAAGACCGAGACCAAGTCTCGCGACTCAGTCACAGCAGGTGGTGAGTCTGGAGATGTAGGCTTCAAACAGTGCAAAACGTAAAGCGAATGATGTAGAACATAAAAACGAACTACCTTGCAATCTTTATAATCCAGCAGTTTAACAGAATGCGTTTGGAAACAGAAATGGTGTTTTTACACAAAAGCAACATCTATAACGAATAATTTTCAAACAGGAAAAACGCACAGCGATTTCCTCGTATTGTAGCAGAGGATTTCAATATCTTGCTACCATAGGTTGGTTTGCATTTTTGCAGCATAAGCCTTGCACAGCATTGAGCATAAGTGTGCCGTTTGACAGCAGTGCCGTAATTAACGCACTTTTCACACCACGTCAGGTGAAGAGAAACGTTGTTTCATTGCTCCAAACCACCCTGCACTCGACCATACGCTCTGTTGCATGCACGCAACAGCGATTTCTTCCGTTGGATCCCTGATCCATTCCAGCTCTCCCACTCCACACACACAACGGTGAGTTCGCTGCTGCGTTGTGGGCAGTATCGGCCAATTAAATGCCAAGAAACCGAGTGGGGTCACCGCCCGTATGCGTTTTGTTTTTTTGCACTACTGACACCAGCAGTAACGCATTCTCGATGGACAACTCTTTTGAAAGCGGTGAAATACCTGCCGAATTGTTGCGAAAGCGGAAATATGGCAACTTTGCACGATGTGAGCAAATATCAAAGCTAAGGCCTTGTCGACCATGCCGAGTCAGCCAGTGTGTGCACCGGATTTAAACTAATCGTTGCACATTCGAACACAATGACGTGAGGTGCAAGCGCCATCAGCACAATGCAGGCCCGGAAACTTGGGGACAACCGGGCAATTGAACCCCAACGAAATAAAAAAACACGTTTAGTTGTTAGGTACAACAATAAATCACAATCATTTTGATCCCACGAAAATATCAGCTGCTAGCGGCCCTGGCACAGTGTTTCCAGAAATTTCAACAATACTAGCAGTGGTCTGAGCATGATATTAAAAAAACACACTTACCCATGACAGCATCGAGTATGCTTAAAAACACGAACATGGACAGCAACGCGAACCACTGAAGAATTGAGTTCGATGTTCCCTCGCTGACCGGGTAGGCATGGTCCACTGCCAGTTCAACAGCCAGCGGAAAAAAAGAACTAACCGCCACTCCGATTATCACGCAACAAACCCACAGTGTAACTGTGTAAAACAATTGAATCGCTCTCAGGTAAAGTCCATTTCAGCCAGGCAAGCATAAATAGAGAAACTCAACCAGGTTTTGGCAAATGTAAGTCAGCGGCACTTTTTTTCGAGCGTTGTTATGACCCGTTACTCACTGGCTAATTGCACAAGCAGTGAAAGATTAAGGAAACAAATGACAATAATTAAAATCGTTTTTTCGTCCATGTTCGCATTCGATGAAAAATAATTTAGAAATAATTGGTGGCATTATGAATGAAGCATGCCCTTTCATCTTGAAGATCAATGGCGACTGTTGCCATCATTATCAGATGCGAACATTGGTTGAACATTTGCAGGTGAACTGCAAAAAATGTCTGATGCTGAATGGTCAAGCTAATACACCAAATATTGAGATAAACGAATTTGTGCTCCAACTTTTTTTCCAATGTTAGCACAGTAAAAATATTTTTGTGTCACACCTCTCAGTATCTGTCTTAAGAAAAAATCGCCGAGCAGGATTACGTATTCTGTAACGTTTGAAGTGTCGTACGGGCATTGTTTTGCTTTTAAAAATTACGAGCGCATTTTCCAAATAGGTAACAACTAGGTTTTATTGGGCATCAACTTTTGGATATACCTCCCAAATGTTGTGCAAACAAGAGCAAAAATCAAACACATCATAAACACACTTTTCATGAAGTCGGCAAGGCGGGTTGTCAGCGTTTGTTTCAAAAATTACATCAATCTCTTGATGCTATCTGCTGATGACTGTTCACGCAACTATTTAATCTAGTTCTAAACCAACCTTGCAAACTTTGCAAATGGTATTTTTCAAAACTTCGAAAATGCTCTAAGGTTGCTACATATTTAGCATGACGCACCACTGTAGTTTTCAGTAAAAACATGTTTTAACTATAACCGCGGATGGTTTACTGAAATCGTCATTCGCTCAAAAAGATGACATGAAACATTGACGTCGTTTTAGGATTAAGATGCAAAGGACAATGAATATGCAAGAAATTAAAGTGCACTGTCAGGCATTTATATTTACCATGTGAAAAGTGGAAAAAAGGCCAGTCAATCCACTGCATCGAAGCGACGACGAGGTAGAGAAAAACAATGAAAATGACGCAAACAATCATCGCCGCAATGTTTTTCATCTGACGCTTGAATCGATCCACAAACCTGAGGAATCCCAAGTAACGGAACGTGTTATTTTTTGCCCAAGCTGCTTGAAACTGTAAATGTTTTTTTTGGAAAGGATGTTAACAACAACCATTAATTGCCATTTTGCCATTCCACAGGATACGCCTGTTTTGATTTGGCCAAGCAGGCGAAACAACGAATTGCAACCAAGCAATCAAAAAATTCTAATTATGGGTTAGTGAGGACTGTTTCAGAATTGCATGCTGTAGTCATGTCTTTTCGCTAACTTCCAAATTTATATTTTCATTTGCGCATTAAATTTAGTTTTGAAAGCAGCAGACGAACTAAAGTTTCGCAATTAAAATCAGTGGCATCATAGGCGTAGCCATTAGGGGCCAGGGGGCAATGCTCTCCCAAATTTTTAGCATGCAGTATTTAGTCATAGTCATTTTGTGCTTTGAGAAGCGACGTCTGAAACAAAATTACTGTTGCTCGCCTAAAGTCAAAAAGTGGCCCCCACCAAGTTTTTTATCCCCCAAAAATTTTGGGCTGCCTACGTCACTGAGTGGTATGGCAAATTGAGAAAACGATGTTTTGAGGTTGCTGTGACATTGTCCTGTCGTCAAAGTGTCCACAGCTTTTGTGTCGCCTGGTTACTTCTTCACTGAGTTTCAAACAATACAATTTTTGCATGTGCATGGTGATTCTCCCCATATCTTTAGACTTCTCAGTTATTTCAAAAGCTTTAAAAGGTCCTAACAGAGGCTTCTGTTTGTTTTATTACAAACTTATTGTATTCATGGGCGTCGGAAGGATTTTTTCAAAGGGGGGGGGGCACTAGGGGATTTTTCCAAAATTTTTTTAGGGGGGGCCAAAAGTGGAAAAATTTGTTTTTTCCCACGCGAAACTGAGAAAGCAACCATTTTTTGCTAGAGTTTTCTTTCCGAAGGGGGGCCAATGCCCCCCCTTCCGACGTTAATGATTGTATTTTTTTGTTACTGAATTATCTTCTAACAATAAAAAAACAATGTTTTTGGCACTGCGAAATAACCTTTTTCGAATTGCAAACTTCAACGTAAATAAGCGAGATTCTTTTTGTGTTTCTTGAAGCTAACGCAATGAAAGTCCACGCCAGATTTTCGCCGCACAAGTAGGGCGACTTGACCAACCGCAAGTAAATGAAACCGCTCACCAGCCAATCATGACTCCAACAAAGACACCAGCTAACGTCATCACTGTACCGATAAAGTCAGATTCGTCCTGTCAAAGAAAACTGCGGTGGTGATCAGAGAAATTACAGCTTGATTGAAGCAATGGTAAGCACTTTTATTGGCAATCGATGCTGATATAATTTTTGTGCAGCAGATCGCTTATGAGAAAAGGTGGAACTGATTCTGATGGTCGATACCGTACTTGCATGAAATTAACGCTGTTCGCTCAAGAATTCCTCCAGCAATGTTTAGGTGAGAATAACCTTTTTTTCAGCATGAACCAACATCTTTCGGGTTTACACGTCACGAGACTTAACTTTAGAACCCATAAAGTAAAATGCATTACTATAAGCTAAATGCATTTCCAGAAAAAAGCATTCTTGCGCGCAGTTTTTCTAACAAAAGACAAATACGAAATTAACACGTTCACAGAAAGCAAGATTTTCTGCTATTCAAAGTATTTACCTCAGAAATATTGAAATAGCTGTAGAGATCTGCAAGCACTCCTGACCAGCCGTTGTACGCACCCATGATTGAGGCTGTGGTGGCAATTATCACCCAGTACGATGGAACACGAATCAAGTGGTTCAAGGCAATCTGCGAAGCGGTGCTTATTTAAATCATAACGTGTTGTACGCGACGAAACAGGTAATGACTTTCGTCCAAGTAGAAACAAGCTGTTTGTATCACATCAAGGCTCAACGGGTTACAGATAAAGCATGACAACTGGAAATTGTTTTTACAGCAGTATTTTTTCGTAGCCAGTTTGTGTTGTTGTCAGCCCGTTACGCTCAAGCAATGATTGAAGTAAACATAAGCGGCGGAAAAAAAATTTTATAGTTTCTTAAAAAATTAAGTTTTTGAAATTACCTACACAGAAAAAAACATGCACGATCTTTCAAATCATCGGACACCGGGTTCAGATGAAAAAACAGTTTGAATTTGTCCGGTGGGACAGAAAAGCGGAAATGATTCAGTTTTAATATGAAATCCGTCTTGCGTGAAGATAGGTTCACTTTTGATCTGACCACGAAAAACACATCAAGTAGTTCGTTTCCCTTTGTGTGACTTTTGCGCGGCCACGAGTTTGAAATCTGTGAAGTACATTTTTTCCTGAAAACTGTGAAAAACCGAAGAAAGCTAACGAGAAAGCACTGCATACGCAAGGGGCAGTGTTCAAAGATTTTTTGTAGAACGACCAAACACATCGTTTTCATTGCAATTTTAAATGCACATAGCGTAGGAGACGGTCCCCAGTTCTCAAATCTCCCGCTTGATACACGTTTTGCTCAAGCGGTTAACTTATTTGGAAACATTTTAGTTGTATCAAGCTTGGGGTTATTCGTATAAGATGAATCACTGAATCCATGTTTGAGCATGAAGTTATAAACAACGTACTGCTTGGCAGAGAAAACACGCGCGGCGTAGGTCTTAGAGTCCTGCGCGGATTGAAATTTTTTGTTCGCTCCAGCCCCCCGCACACGCAAAATTTTAACCCGACCCTCCCCGCACCCGCAGGCATCTAACGCACACCCGCCCCGCACGCTCTTCCAACCCGCGCCCGTCCCGCTCCATTCCTCTCCAAAACCTGTCACTGTTTGTCTGATAACCACTAAAAACTTATGCGAGGCGTGTTTCATCGCTAGTGACAGTTTGTTCAATGGCTCATTTCAAAGCCAACAAACTCTTAAAAACACTGCAAAGTAAAAATGTGAAAACTTTTAGTCAACCTTCAGCGCTTCTTTCTCAGCTTTGAGAACACTGTCGAAAAAGAGTATGTACTTTACTGATAAACTCTTTGAATTTGCTTTTCTGCGACTCACGACATGACCATCCATAGCAAACATTTGTTCAATAGCAGCGCTGGTTGCCATCACGCAGAACGTATTTCTTGCAAGATCACTGAGATCTGGAAACTGCAATCAGTGGTTTTACCGCCACTGGAGAACGTCGCTGCCCACTTGTACCACAAGCTCCCTGTAGCATTAACTTCCTTGCTGATGTCACTTTCACATGTAGTGAGTCAACATTCAGGTACCCTCACAAAGAATTTCTTATCCCGCGCGCGCCACGCACCACGTTTAATCCGCGTCCGCCCCGCACCCGCACGCATCAGAGATGAGAATTGGACTGGACTTGGATTGGACTGGATCCGGACTATGACGAATTTTGTTGGATTTGGATTGGATCCGGACTGTGATTTTCTTCATAAATTTAGGATCAGGACCGGATTTGGACTGAGATAATGGAAAAATTTGCGTGACTTTTGTTGTTGAAAAGCTGTATTTTGTCAATGTTTCGGATTTTATTTGGACTTGGACTTCAAATTTGCACAAAATTTTGGAATTTGGCTGGACTTGGACAGAAGTTTTAAAATTCCGGATTGGATCTGGATCGCAAAATATGACAGTCCGCTCATCTCTGGCACGCATACGGTTTCCAGCACCAGCCCGCAAATACGGGCACCCGCTACCCGCGCGGATTAACCCGCCCCACGCAGGACTCTAGTAGATCTATAGGCTTCATTGTACATAAAGGTATATCGTGTCAAATTTTGCTCTGCTGTTTCAATAAATTTGAAAACTTTGGTTCAATGCAATTAATGTAAATGTGTTACCAAAAAAACAAGTATAGTTGTTAATTCCACATGAAAAATGCAAGCAGCGCCTGTTTCTATTAAGTTTTCGCCGTGTTGTCGGCCTTGCGTGGCTCTATACCGAATTACATCTCGTTCCAACACGTGCTAGGCTGCTGTCTATCGCAGCTATGTCCAACCAGCGGCCTGGTTTAGGTTTTCGCTGTAGAAAAGTATCCTATATACTGACAGCCTGTCCTTATTTTGATAATCTTGAATTTGACATTTTTTATGCAGTTGGTTTTCAGTGCCTCTTTATCACTCTGTTACCATTGCAGTTAGGATTTGAATGTTTTCAGTATATTAGCTTAAGCTAAATTTAGTTTGCTAGGATCAAAGTAATCCATTCAATATGCGGTCCTGGTCAAGATAGTGACATAACTTTTGTCTCAGTAAGCCATTTGGCTTGGACATAGCTGCATTGTAAAATTGAGCATGTGAGCAGAACCACATATAAAGTGAGTGACTGGAGGGCGAACGACACCAACCAACAAATGTTCTTTGCATGAATAAGCCTTTCAAGTAGAAAGCATAAAATGGTATTATGTAAACGATTACATAAGGTTTTCTCCTCTCTACTACGTATTTACCCAAATGTGGCCTTGGCTAATTTCTTTACAAGTTTTCATGTGGATATTATCAACAAATGACAAAACAATATTTTGAAGGCAAAAACTATAGTAAACTACTGTACCGTATCAAGATTACAGCATGATCCCAGACCAGCTGTGCCGTTTTCTTGTAAGGCCCAGCAGCACAAATCAAGAGGGTACGTAAATAACTGTTCGTGGAATCCTCTTCTGGTGAAGAAGGTGAAGCAAATGTGACACACGTTGTTCATATACGACCTTCATGGAACATTACGACGCGGAGTCTGTAGTTACAGTACTTTTCTCAAGAGGGATGATGTCTTGTGTTTAATTTACAGAAAAATGAAAAGGCGATGCGCTCAACCAGTGCTTCTGTTTACTTTTTTGTCTGGGCCGATAACGTTTGCTAAGGCAAAGAAGTTCAGCAACTTTTGATGGGAATTGTTCGCGATTCTTTCAAGGTGCTTTGGTTGTAAAATCCATTAGCACATGTTCATCACTTAATTGTGACCAACCTCTGATCTCGTTTTCTTGCCTAGGTTGAAAGTTGTTTCACAGAGATTCCTAGGGACAGCTGATCCTGAAGGATTTCGACAAAACCAGAAATGAATCCCTTACGCTGAGAAGCTTTTTCCTACTTCCAATTACTAACAAAACACTTCCATGCTTACCACAAACGGCAAACGCTGAATAGCCGCGCTAGGACTGGGTGGCGTTGGTGGTTCATTGGGAAAAAATGCAAGGAAGCACAAAACAACAAAGACTGCCAATCCACAATGCAAATACATCAAATGACTGATTTGTTTCCTGCACATCAATACAAAGAAAAACTGAAGGTGGCCAGATTTAAAAACAAGTCAGCAACTCCGAATTTTGGTAACAGACGAGAAACTGATGTTTAATCGTAAAAAGAAATTGCTTTACTACATTTGATCATAGCACCTCATATTTGAAATGTTAGTGAAATTTTCATTGCCCTGGTCCAGTGGATGCAGTTTCAATGACGTTGAGTTTGTGGGGTTATCAACCATTTGAGCTCCAAGAAAAAATGAAAATGCACTGCCTGAAAATAATAGCCATTCGTCAAAGATGGCAAAGAAATGATAGCGGACAAATAAAGATGTGCTAACTCCCAAATATTCAGCATTCTGACTCTCAAAAGTCATTTGTAGCAAACGTGGCAATTCAATAAAAAAAAACTGCATTGTCACAAGACAATCAAAACATATTTTTAAACGTCACTTGACCTCGGGAGGCGATTCCTTTTCTCGTCTAGCGAAGGATCAAAAAATACAAAAATTATAGCTTCATCGGCGGGGTGGATTTCAAAACTGGAAGTTGTAGAAAAAGGTTTTAAATTTCTTGAAGAAACTTAAACTGTCGAGTGTTACAGCTTGTTCACAGCTTCTACAAATCTGAGGCATCTTACATGGTGTCTTTTGCATGTGAAACACAGTTCAACGAGGAAAAAATTCGATAAGCTGGAGTTGCTAACCGATTCGCAACTTAACTCACCGATGTTGCCCAATAACATCATGGAAGTTGTTGCTGTCACCCTTTCTCTGGGGGGGAACCAAACAATGGAGATCATGGGAGCGACAGCGAGGACAGGACAAGCTGCCAAACCATTCATGAACTGACCGACGTGAATTAAACTGGTCAAAATGACACAAACGCCAATTAAGTGGTTAATACCAGAAAGTCGCCCAAAATCTTGTTCACATTCAAACTTGTGAGCACGCGTACCACAAAGAAAATAGCCAACAACCCAGTTGGACGTAAAAACATGATAATGTGCTTGTTTTCCGATGTCCGCTACACAGTTTTACTTAATTCTTTTTATAAATTGAAATTGTTATTTTAATATTATCTTTCAACGAAATTACATCAAAACAAACGCGATGAAACAAGGCTTCTGCCTTTTCAGAATAAACGTTCGCAAAATATTGTAACTTCCCGACGCTGATAGTCATATTGTTAGATAGCTGCTGTACTTTGTCTAGAATTTATGGTAGTTAAGAAAAACGAGCATTACTTGTAGAAGCAATGCTTTTCAACATCGGTGTTATCAGCTTTCGGCTCATTCAATTGGTGTGACGACTTCTGTAGGCTGCTTATGGCAGTGTTCTTCAACCTTTTTGGCATCGTGGTACCGTTGATATACTTTCGCGTTTGTCACTGAACCCCCATTAGCAAAAAAAACACGAATTACTTGTAAGAAAATCAAATTTTTCGTTATTAAACACTTCAACAAATAAACAGTTATTACAGAAGTTAAAAAGCAAGAAATTTAATGACTCGGTTGTTCTTGCATTTCTGGTATGTATCTGCTACCTTCAGAATTTGGCAAAAAGAACCCGTATCTCAAAGATGTGTCGTCCCATTTTCTAAGTTTGGCAATTGAATCACATTTGGTGCGCTTCGGATTAGGTGCCTCTTACATTTGAACTGCATTGCTCATTACCGTCCACACTTTCGCTGTTGCTATTATTTCGCTTCACATAAGATAATATGCTGTTTTGCTTCATCTGGCTTGAGTAAATAGTAAAAAGTTGGGTTTCACACTATTTTTACTTTATTCCCACAAGGGCTGATAACAGCAGCTCTAGTCCTTTGTCTACTCTGCTACTCCGATGTGCAGGTTGGCAACCTGTTTTCACCATAAAAAGCCAGACCATGTCCCAAAAAAAGCCAGCAAAAGTCAGACAGCAGTTTTACGGCATATACACATAATACATGCATACTCAAACACAAAATAGACATTAAAACTCATCAGAAACATGGATATAATACATTTCCACTCCTTGGAAGCATTTTCTTTACCCGTAATTATTCTGTCGTACGTTTGTTCTCATCAATAACCTTGATCATTTTTAGGGCAAAAATACATTTTTTTCAATATTCTGCGCACTGTTCATGGTTACAGACTCTTTTCAGAAGAGATTTGTAATGAATATGCAGCTCTGAGAATGTTTTTCCGAAGCCAAGCCTTTCCGACTGAAAAAAAGCCAGAAAAAGCCAGATTTTGTCTGGCTTTTTTGATTTCCAAAAAAAGGCACAGGCGTTAAAAAAAATCCAGAATTTTAAAATCTGGCTTCAAAAAAGCCAAATTGGCAACACCGCCGATGTGTACGGTACTGTGAACTGTACATTGGCAACGTTGTATAGCCATGATGCAACAATAACGATCATTTAATTGCACAACAATGGACAAGTGACGCAACAACACAATATTTCTTGTTCCGCTATCTACTCTCAAACTCCTGTACAACCAATTGGCCTACTTGGAGTCTGAATGCGGCACGGTGATCTAAAAATTACATAATGAAGGATCAACATACTGAAGCAAGAAATCATTTCCCCTGAAAAGCGAGGAGCCCTCACGGAACCCTTAAAACTCACGAAACACACTACATGTTTTGCGAAACCCTAGGGTTACGTGGAACCATAGGCGCAGCCAGGGGGGCGAAAGGGGCCATGGTCCCCCCAAATTTTTAGAAATTATAGTCATTTTGTGCTTTGAGAATCGTTTTTCCAGACAAAATACCGTTATTGGCCTAAAATCAAACATTTTGGCCCTCCAAAATTTTTGGGCTGGCTACGCCTCTGCGTGGAACCCTTGTTGAAGGGCACTGGCTTATGGCATATGTTGTCAAAACGCAATTGGTACTGCATAAATACTTTTACAACTTTCTGCGTGGCCCACTTGGAAAACATCCAAAGGCCACCCAAGCGCTATAGCATCAGCAAGCAGTTTTTTCAAAACATTTAGTAGCCATGGAAGCGAAGAACAAAATAGAAGGCAACAGACTTTTGTATCATTTTGGAATTTGCTGGAACTTGTGCTGTATGCAAAAGTTAGGGCAAAAGTCTTTGGCCTACATTTTTGACAGAAAAACTAAATATTGCCTGAACGAAGAAAATAAATGAATCAGAGCTGATTTTTTTCCTTGACACTATGCGTATAAAAAGTTCAATTGAGAGTGAGCAGATATTTTCATGGAGACTGTTAAATAGAGTCTCTCATGCCAAAACAAGGCAGCAAAAGAATTCCATATTTATTACAACTGAGCGTACATGACCATAGAGTAGATATAACGTTATTTTCAGATGTACAGCAGATACTTTCTAAGTAAAACGTTTGTGAGAGTTAATCCTTGTATTCTCAAATATACTAGTTACAGAATAAAAAAGCAATGGTGCTGCAAAAGGCAAAATACCCATATCAATGTTGCTACATTGCTCTTATTCCAGTATAGAGAATGACTCGCATTCGGTAATTTTGGATTCGCAGGAAAAAAAGAGGAAACAAAAAATAAAAATTCCTGTGAAATTCATGAAATCGTGGCGCGAAAAACTACCGAAAATGGGCTAAAAACTTGCAATATTTTGCTCCCGGTAGCAAGTTTTTGACCTTAAAGCTGAAACACGTTGTATAAGAGTGTTCCAAAAATTTTTTATCACCATGCAATCTGTTATCTTGCCCCAGTTTTTCCAAATGATCGCACGTTTTAACAGCATATATCCAATTCGAAACAGCTCAAAATTTTATTTTTCTCTGTTTTATTTTTTTAGTAATGGAAATGGTATTCACTTCAACAGAAAACGTTATTTGTGTGTTGGAGTATACTCGAACACAGTTGAAGAAGATTGCATAGCGTATAATACCTTCGTAAGCGAACTCCAAATAAGAGCATCGTATGCAGTACAGAAATGGCACAAAAATGCAAGAAAAAGAGGAAGGTTGTTTGTGGAGGGCCAAACGATCTGAGCGACTACCACTGTCGGAAGATTTGAAAAGGTTCAGGACGAAATTGTGCGAAGTCTCAGGAGATCCTTACGAGAAAGAAGTTTCAAAGCATAGCAACTTGTGAAATCGTTTATAGAACTCACATAGGTTTGAATTCCTCAACACAATTTTTACGAATAAATCTTGTTTTTCTAAACATTAAGGCTGCTTAATTTCATACGCCCGGAGTCTGTAGTTACTCAGACACATACATCTGAAGCGATAACACATATTTTTGAACACGCAGTATTTTTACGGCCTGAGAGAAATCCTTACAAAGCAATCACTCTGAAAATGCGAGCAAGTGCAATTTACAAGGCGCCCTCAAAGCGTAGCCTTGTGACTAAACAAAGCTGTACTTACTATTTGAGAACATCCGTATTCACTGGCAGGCACCTCAAAGCAGTTCCTACAGCACAACACAGAGCTCCCAGAACAACAGAGAATCGCAAGCCTTTTCTGTGCAATAAAAAGACGAACAAAGGGAAACATGGCAACCCAGCAATGGTTGCCCAATTAGCAAAAAGTTCAATATCATCTGCAAAAAATAAAGCTTCATTAATGGCAAGCTGTGGTCGTGCTTTGAGATTTGGTTTTGCATCCTGTGGTCGATGCAATTCAACACGAAACTTATCGTTGTGTGCAGTAAATGTCAGCACCCAAGTACCAAACACCACTGGTGGACCTAAAATGTGATAAAGTGAGTTCTAAGCATTGCTCATGTATCAACAAAAGTGGGTTTTAGTGATGTACCAGAAATAAACAAGGATAGATACAATTAAAGCTATAGCTGAGCTCTTGTTTCGTTGGCATTTGTCAATGGTTAAACAGACACTTCTACTGTTATTTACGTTTCAAAACGCATTTTCAAACATTTAGCAAATTGTGTATACCTCACTGATCACACTTCTTGCAGTACTGTTGCCGTACGAAAGCGAAGTCACGACTTCATGACAGGACATCACGTTTGCGCTTTCACAGCATTCGAACAAACACGTGCAGTACAAAGGTCGCGCAGGATTTTGTGCAAAGGCAGGTACAAAGCACCACAGAGTATCATACACATTCAGTGAAGCACCAGTCAAAGCACAGGATTCACAACTGAATCAGCAAAGCTTACGATCAGTCAATTCCAAAGCGACTTTCGCTGAAAGGCTCACTGGTCCCCAAGTATTCCACACGAGCGTTTGGACAAATCCAAACAGAGAAAATGCAAAGAGAATATACCAACGATACCAGTAGCTTCGGTATAATGTCACGGCTCTTTCATTTCTTCCTTCCTGAAAAATGTTGATTTCGCTGATGTTTAAGAAATTGCTTTGGGTTTGAGTGAAAAACGGCCCACAATTTTATCGCGATTAGCAGAATTTTTATGAACGTTTGCAATAAAAATGATATATACTTAGGCTGCAGCACAACATAATTCTGAGCTTAGGTGATTTTCTAAAGCTAAAACAAGCTAGACTACATACTGAAAACTTCGATTGCAGCCTACAATTACGGACATTGAACAACTAAAAGCAATGCAGCTGGATCAAATCCACAAACAAGCAATATCCAGTCTTCGGCTTGCCGTCACCAAAATCAAATTAAAAAAGAAAACAGCAGGTAGAACAATAGTTTGTTTAATAAATTCAATTAGATCGCCATAAGCAAATGCACTAACTGTTCTTAAGAAAAGAATGGTGAGGATTGTAAGGGCTGACACGGCTTGCACAAAACACACCGAACCATGCACTTTTGTGACAAATACTTTCTTTGAAAGAATGGAACGCATCGATTTTTCTTGGACACATAAGAGCAAGATTAATTTGAGACCTTTTCTGGTGGGCAAAGCGCCTTTGCGGATTTTGAAATATTTTTGATAAATTGTGCTTCTGTGCAAGAAAATTCAACCAGTTCAATAACTTTCCACGAACTAATAATCAGCAAAATGATTTGCGAATTCTTTGAGTAAAAACTAGCACAAGGATGTCAATGTTTGGCTAAATTGAGGTGAACTTTTAACAAACGAAGGTAGTAAATTTTCTGTGTTTGCACAATATAGATTCCGATCAACCAAACATTCAGTTTCCAACCATTAAAATTTTTGTCAAGCTACAACCTGATGAACAAAGTTTGTTCAATGCAATGAATCTTCTGAATTTTAGCGTGACACACGCCAGATATACGTATCCAAATGTAAAGAGCATTTGTTTGTAAATACTGCTGCCTAATAGGAAATCCCGTATCTTAAATTCTAATATTTTAAATTGGTGCGCACCTACGACAACGAGGAGTTGCAGTAAAAATGTATCATTTCAAATAGTGCTGCATATTTCCTTAAAATATTTTTGGTCAGTAACGCTTCTTCTTCGCCAATGTTTCAGTTCTTGAAATAATATAACTCAACCGCTGATAAAGCTGCTTTATACTGCACGTGGTACTAAAACGAATTTGCCACGAGCACATTAGTCACTTAAAATTAGGTTTATTTGTCTAAATTGTATTTTCTCTTCCATAAACTAATGCATACAAAAAAGGTGTCTGTGCAATAAACATANTAAAATTTTGTACACGATTTTGGTTTTACGTTATTCTTACCAAGATGGTCCTGAAGCAAGCAGCATATCTTTCTAGTNGTTGTAACAAAACACATCCGAAAAAATCGGTCAGACGAAGAAATTTAGNTGATTAAATTGCTGGAGAGAAAGCCGCAAGTCAGTCATGTGATACGGTTTGCCATGTTGCGTAACACAAAACATATTAACTCCATTTGAAAAATCATACAACGTCCTCAAAACCCTCATAAAGTTGGATTCAAGGAAATAGATAAAAATTAATTTCAATGACGACCGACGAAGTGAACCTCGGCTTTAAATTGTGAAAAAAGGTTTGCACAAAAAACATCCAAGCCCTAAAGTTGTTTAAACGAACACAATGTCAGGGTTTTTAGACGAAGCTCTTCACACTGAAGTGTGTGAGTTCATAATACAGTACACAGTATTTCGTAATATACAGTATTTCATAATATGCAGTATTTTTATAAGATACACATGAATTTCATAAGGTGAAGAGAAGTTTAACGTTAGTAGTAGTCTTTAACGTATCACCGCTCCCGTGATGTGTTGCTTGCATTTGCTGTAAGATAAACTGCGAAAAAGTATTCTATAGCATCTAGACACATAGGCGTAGCCAGGCGGGTCCAAAGGGGCCATGCCCCCAAAGTTTTAGAAAATATGGTCATTTTGTGCTTTGAGAGGTGTTTTTCAAAACAAAATAGGGTTATTCGCCTAAAATCATACATTTTGCCCCCCCACCAATTCTCTGGACTGGCTACGCCACTGTTTAGACATTGTCCTTTCATTGCGAACTGCCATGGCAATAAGTTTTTTTGAAAGAGATACTTTTTGAAAGACCAACACTGAAACAGATCTTACGATCCGACGAACATACAATTCAACCGTCTTTGAAGACTTGTTGCCATTGATCGTTGAAATGAGTCTGAGAAGCAGGGACGGATTTACGGGAGGGAAAAGTAGGCACTTGCCCAAGAGCCTACACAAACTGGGGTCCCCACAGTCATGAGCTGTTAGCCCCCTTTTTAACTTTTCCTAGAATCTTGCGTTCATCAAAATGTAAAATCATTTAACAAAGTTTAATGTATGACCTTAGTTATGATCAAATATTTACAGCTAACTGATAATAGTCTTTCCTTGACTTTGAATAATGTGTCCTTAAGCACTGAGGGCCTCCACACCAAGGCTACCTTGGGCCTCGACACACATAAATTCATCCCTGCTGAGAAGTTAGTCGCGATATGTAATTTAAAACGTCATTTTAAAATCAAAATTGTGGAAATCAAATCATCAAATAAAACTGGAAACCAAGCCATCAACCTACCTGTGATATGAAATCGCTGTTGATCAGCGGTGCTGAATTACGGTCGATAGCAGACATGCTAGCTGGTCAGCTCAAAAACAACTTGCAACTAACTTAACTGCGAAAAAGACTTGTGCAACACCACAGCATTGAAACAAAGCACGGGTTTTTGCTGTAAATACATAGAGCAAAGTAAACACAATACGCAATTAGCACAAAAATTCAGGAAACAAACTTCACATGAGAAAGTTTGTTCAAGTTTTATTAAATACTGAAGAAACGCAAGGGTGAAACGCGACTGTTTGAAATTCTAACATCCTTGCTCACAGTTAAAGGAGGAAAACGTTGGTTTATTAGCCCTTTTCCGTTTGTGGTACTAAAACCTAAGAAAATCCTTTTGCAAATTCCATTCGCAAACGATAATTTTGTTGCACAGGTTCCTTGCGTGGTTAAAAATCTATACTTTTCTATACTCACAATCACTTAGCCCCAGGGATGTTGAAGCGGCTATTTCGTCAACCGCTTCCGCTCCTATCGCTTCCGCTTCCACTAACAGAAACCGAAAAAACGACCGTTGACCTTAGCAGAACGAAATTTGCCATGGATGCTAGTTATGCTTTTTCTCGTTCTCTCGCGCTACTGATATCGCACGTTCATTCAGACTTATAGTGCAACTTCACCGTGTAATCCACATCGGGAAATGGACAAAATTTTTCGCCAAGTTACTCTTCAAGTCAAATAACCTATATGGAAGCGGAAGCGGTAGAATTTTCACGCTTCCGCTTCCACATCCCTGGTTGTAGCAGGAGCCTTCAGTTATCTACATCAATATCCCTATGATTGCCAATCAGACCCTTCCATAACCTCTCATCGTTCCCAACGCACGCATGGATGTCTCCCAAATGGATTGTGGATTTGTTAGTCTTAACCGTTTGCATGGCATTGCTAGTTTCTTCTAGAAATTCTGGGTACTATCCTTTTCAGATTGGGACGTATACCTGTATCAAACACAAGGAGATGTTTGACAACTTCAACATGCATAGAATCCTGTGTGGGCTGAATTTTTTGTCTGCTCCCGCAAATTTTAAACCTGCCCCGCATACGCAGAAATTTGAAAAATCTTGCCTGCTCCCGACCTGCAGACTTCTAACCCACAACCGCCCCGCAGGCTTTCCCAACCTGGACTGTTTTCGTCCCAAATCTGCACCTGTCACGGAAAAAAACACCAAAAACTCATGCCACGTGTAACGTGTTTCGTCGCTAGGGGCAATTTATTCAGCGGTTCATTTCAAAACCAACGGAAGTCCTTAGAAATCTATAAAATAAGAAAGTGAAACCTTTTTGCTCATTTCACTTTCACATTCATTGAGTCAACATTCAGTAACCCACACAAAAAATTTTTTATCCTGCGCCCGCCCCAAGTTCAACCCACGCCCACCTCGTGCGCATATCTCTGCAGGTTTCCACACCCGCCCTGCAAATGCGGGTACCGCAACCCGCGCGTATTAACCCACCCACACAGGACTCTAATGCATGTACCTTGTCTCCTAGAGGGATCCATTCATCTACACAACTTGCCAGATGCAGTCTAACAAGTATCCCTACCCCAGCCTGGACAAACTTTGATGGCTCAACACCAGAGTGGAAGAGTTTCCACTCATCATCCAGCTCAACAGTGCCAAAGCTACACTTAGTCAATGAGACGGCAACAACCTCCAGGGAATATCATTTGGCTTCCTTGAGCAGTTTGTGCTTTTTCAACTTTTGTGAAGTTATGTTCCACGTTCCAAATCACTAGTTTCTATGGCAAGACTTTTTTGTTTACATGTGGCTATCAAACCTCCCAGAGTAGAAGCACTCTGCGCTGCCTCATTCGCCTCCCCAGATGCGTAGTGGGTGCAATCTGTGGGCTTTGTTTTTTATGATTGACAAATTTTTTAACCAGTTAACTAGATTGGGAACCATATTATCACCTCAAGCAAATATCTAGATGTTTTTCAGCTGATGTCATAAATTCAATGCCATTATCAACGGAGGTTCCTAAGTCTTGAAGCTTAAAACTTAAAAAGCGACATGGTCACACAGTAAGCAAACATTTATACGATACTGAAAATTAAAAATTATAAGCAACACCATATCACACATAACTAAGGTATGAACCATCACTGGTATAGCCAGATATCTTGAGCAGAGAAAGATCACAAGTGCCATGTAAAAACACAAGTGCAATGAAAACTCACTTCAACACTAAAGTTTTGATAAAAGTTGTTCACTAGCTGGAAAACAACTAAATTTATGCTATATACACAAATGTGTATTTTCAACACTTTGCATTACTTTTGCTTAGTTTTGCTATAAATCAGTGGTTTCCAAACTGGGGGTAACAAGCAGCTCTTCGGGGGGTAACGTGGAAACAAAATCACAATGTTGTTGTGTATTATGAGCGATCACTGTGAAATATAATCGCTACCTTGATTTGGGTAACGGCTCGAAGAAGCTTGGGAACCACTGCTGTAAATGAACAAGCCTCTAACCTATTCCTTCATTAACAACTAATTGTGACAAATATGAAGACAACTAGATATGAAAAAATTTGCAACTTTGTTCTACAGTGCTAAACAACACAAGTTTACACATGTTTTGACAACTTTTTTTGAAAATATAATCCATTTTAATTTATTTCATGAAAAAATTTCTTTAGGCCTCCAGGTGTTATTTGTTCACTGAAAGTTTAATTACCGATGCTTGGCAACACCGCCACACAACACCAAGTCCAAAACATGGTTGCTTCGTCTTAGAGCTATATGGCATAGTGCAGTAGTGAACAGATATTGTGCCCCTGGGTTTTTTTGGTCATTTTTTTCATTTTTCATTTTCAGTCGTTGACATTTTTTTTAATTATTGCAAAAATAAAACAATTCAGTCATAATGTCTAAAAATATAGACTAGTGCAGTGGTTCCCATTTACTGGGGGTAAATTATCCCCTGGGGATAATATGCAATTCTTTGTTGGGTAACGCAGAACCAGTATCACGATGTCGGTCTGTATTGTTGGTCTGTACACAATGTTGGTCTGTATTACAATGTTGGTCTGTATCATTGGGTAATGCGGAACCAAAATCACAATGCTGGTCTGTATGAGTCAGGGGCGGAGCCAGACATTTTCATTTGGGGGGCCACTGGAGGGGCCAGTTTTGCAACAAGGGGAGCTGTCAATGGTCTGTGTAGG
>JGI24159J19872_10002357_pt1 | contig 22377 bp, 13 predicted proteins | sample Ectturendosymbi4_FD_19872 | JGI IMG/M metagenome (IMG submission 19872) | reverse complement strand
TTGGTGCCCATCCGTTACAGTCGACATAATCAGAACAGTGTTTAACAGGTCAGTTGCCACGTATTACCATCCCACTAAAGGCATACGAGTAGTCTGAACAGGGTGCACGCGGCCTTAGCATGCTGTTTATTCGCCTGCTAGAAACCACAACACCAAACAATGCCTTAATACACGTTTCGACGCTTTATTACACAACGGCATACGTTTTTATGAGAAATGATCACATGTCGTTCATGCATAACTACAACAGGACAAGCTAAACAGTGCAGGTCAACAAGGATCGATAAAACGGCGACGAACAACGTCCACTGCAAATGTTCGTCATGACTTCAGTAACTTACTGACCAGCAAACGCTCAACAGTAGTGCTATTTGTACAGGTATACTTCGCATAAAAAAACAACCGATGCCCACTGAAAAATTCCGGCACGATGGGAGTGTTGATAGCGTTAGTGTTTACCATGGTCAAACAAGTACACAGGTTAGCCCGGTTGAAAGCATTGGTTAGTTAAAAGATTGGTGATCCAAGGAAATTTCAATTAGGCAGTACAACTTTCCAAGTTCAAAATTCTAGTAACATATGCAAGAAGTTTAAAAATCTGATCTACTAAGGTATCTTTATCTGTTGAGTGAAATGACAGTTTGCTGTACAGGTTGGTCTGCTTCGAATGATATTCATAAACTATTCATGTCAAGTGCTGTATTAGTAAGACTTAAAAGAATCGTGGAAAGTACTTCAGAAGACCGGCGAAGGCATTCAGATCAGTTCTACGGACTTGCCAATGACATTTGGTGGTAATTTGGCATGAGTTGCAAGTGGCAATAACTTTATTAAATTTAGGACGAAACTGTATGGCAAGCTTTAGAAAAAGTATAAAAAATCTCAGGTTTTTCTTGGGCGGATATGAAAAAGTGTTCCGTTAAGTATATAAGTGTTCCAACAAATGCTCCGTTCTACAACAATGTAACTATGGGCGCATTGACGCTCTTCCAAAGCAGTTTTCGCTTTTCTATCACCAACTCAGGTAAATACATCTTTGCCAGAATACGGCATGTTTTAACAAATGAGAAAAAATTCGGTTGAGATGCGATTCCTAGAATTGCAAGATTTTCACTAAAACCGCAGAAATTCTCGCGTCTGCCTTTCAACCTCATGTCAGGAGAGACATCGCATGAAAATTACAACTGCTGTGTGCGACATACAATGTAAAGAAGGCGAACCACATGGGTAAACTTTTTCAAAAAATGTTTAGCTAACGTCATGATCCCAGAGCACCCTGAGAATTGGGCAAACCAACGAAGCCAAAGGCGAGATCCTAACAACTATAGCTTTTAGAGGTTCAAGGCCAGCGCGGCAGTTCAGAATCTGAAAAACTTAAAAAGCCTTGTCGGAGTGTTTGGTGTCAAGAACCCACACCTCCACAGTTTGTGTTGGGTTAAGTTGGTTTCTTCTTTACCTTGAAAAAACTATATAATTTCCCGGCATTTACAACCCGGCTGTTGGATTATGGGGTTTTGAATCCGGAGATCTGCGATATATTTTCACTTAGACCGAAAAACTGACCTTAATCTTGTGTAGTTACTTACCGTTAAAATCAGGACAATCGGATAGTGCCTCTAAAAACGTATCATCAATAGCGATTTTTGCTCTGTTTAATTTTTAACGTAACACGACATTGAATCTTTACAGATTCTCATGTTCGAGTCAACATTAACATTTTAAGCTTAAATTTAAAATTCCAAAAATCTGGATCCACTGAAAAAACTAAATTTTTACGTATGCTACATCGGTCTTCCACAAAGGCAACCTCTAGCTCCAGTACTTGCTAAGACGAATTACGTTTTTGCTCGTGTCAGAGCGTCACCTACACGCTATGGACCGATGAGTTTTACGCTGTAGGCCTGGAGAAACATCTCATAACTTGTGGGGAAAATGCTGCACATTTCAGGAAGCAACAATGGTTTAATCATTGAAAAGGACATCTGGCAAACTGTTTTTCAAAGTGGGACTTTGCTCGCTGAGTACAGACACGACTGTTAAAATCCGAATTAGACCATCGTGTTCGTCAATTACCCAATCGATGCACAACACGTAAATCAGGAGCGAGGGGTTTAAGAGTTGTCTGTACAACGTCGCATCGAGTGTCGGTTCAACACTGCCTCGTCATCACTGCGTTGGAATTAATCCACGAAGCTCAAATATATTTCTTGTGAAAACGATGTAAGACAAAAGCTACATCGCAATACTAGCCGAGAAGGCAATGAGCTAGCTTGCACAGTGTTCTCCATTCGTTAGATGTTGTTTAGCGCATGACGTACGCGCTATTTCAGTGCCATAAAACTCGAATTGCGGAGCAATGTGTTGATGACTAACCAGGTAACAGTCTTGGAAAAGCATGCAACAAAGATAAATCGCGAAGTGTCATTAAGTGCAAACGAACAAAACCATAATCGCCAGCGCAGCGCCCCTCGGAAACAACAGAACTGCTGGATTTCTAAAATGTTTTGCGGCAACAAGTGTGCTACACATTCGCTGAGAACAGCAACTGTAATTACAAAAAAAGCTTTCGAACTCGTGCGGTTCATGTCGCCAAAGAACAGGCAGTTTTAACATCATCAGTGGCGATACTTACGACAAAGACCATCAGCGTTAACAAACACCGGCAAGGGGTGACGAGTCTACAACGACATTCCAATCACGACGAAGTTCTTGTTGCTCTACGCATGTTTGTCGTTTCCCGCACGGGTAAAAGCCTAATGGACGCTCAATAGATTCGGTGGTCTTTACAAATTAGATTAGCAACGATGTTTAAGATGGCCGAAGGTGGCCCGCGGTTTTTGGAGTCATTCTGAACTCGCCCAAGCATGCTTTACAGAAAACCAAAATCACTGGTTTTTGCCGGATCATCTCTCGTTCACGTTAGTGACACTTGTTCCATTGGAATCTGAACATAGCTGACCGTCATCTGCGAAAAACACGACGATCGTTCTAGCAATGGTATCTAGCCAGAACAGAACTAATGCAAGTGGGCCTATCTTTAAGTGCAATAAAGCAACTGCAGAATAGAGTTCTTCGTTATAATGAAAATCACGGCCAATGAAAACGATATCAACGACATATTGCAAACGTTTCGACAACTACTGTTGTCATTATCAGTGCATGAGTCCTTTGGTAGTTTTACTGCAGTACTAAATGCCACCACAAAACGCGTCTACGGTATAGCGTGAATTTTAACGCCACTTACTGAAATACGAAGATACACTGACTTGTGCAGGTTCTCTACCCACTATGGCATTGGGACTTGTTAGTCCAGCTTTCCACTGGAAGTACAAGTGAAATGAACAACAGGCTACAGTTTCTATTTAACAGATGGCACAACTGCATCACGGAAGGATTATGCCTGCAAGGACTTGGTGCGAAAATGAAACACCGAAGAACTATGTCATTTAATATAACGTGGTAATCGGTCACCCAGGACCGTCAAAGGTGGCAAAACCGCAAGCTTCTGCAAACATGAAATACCGAAGTGTTCAGTCTACAGAAGTTTGAAATAATGCCAAGTCAAATAAAATAAAAGTGAACTTTTAAAACGTTTCATTCAAAACAAACCCGACTTCCAACCCAACAGCGAAAAAGCCCCACAAACAAACAGTGCAAAAATAAGACAGTTTGGTAAAAGACATAACCCATTCTTTTCATACCTTGGTTTAATCCATCCGCCCAAGTAGTTTCGCCGCTGCTCAACAATCCGCTGACATCGTCTGGCTTATTGCGCTGAGGAAAACTTATTCCGTTCCCTTGACTACGAAAAGAAGTAGGTGGTGACGATAGAGAAATAGGTCAAAAATACCGCAAGTTTGGAAAAATATATTGCACGCATTTTCAAGTTGGTCAGCTGTGTAGGTCACTTTTGTGCACTGAAGCGACATTCATTTTCTCTACTTACGTTCACATTATGTTGATGAAAGCTGCAAGCTAAGTAGGAAACACAGTTTTCATCTGTTGTCTAATAAACTGGTAAACCCAATTGTCCTTATGACTAAGGTTTGAAAACCAGGATCCCGGTTTCGGGAATACCCGGATTTCGTCATTTTTTCGATTTTCCGCTTCCCGGTTTTACGTACAGCACTTCCGGGTTTTCCCCTTATGGTAAGTTTATGGCATCAAGTCAAAAACATATTGCACAAGATCTCATTTGGTCTTCAGAATCATAAATATTTAATTTGGCCAAAGATTTGCTTTTTGCCATCAAAAACCGCATACAACAACGACGATAACACGATCTTATGGGGCGCCGTTTGTAAAAATATTATATCTGACAGATTTAGCACAAAAAGTGCTATCTCTGCGCATATATAGCTAGTTGAGGCAGAACGAGCTTTTCCTGCTGCAGGATTGCTCGCGACTAAAATTCGTTGGCCGCCGAGCGGAAAATTTGCCGATGCACTGAATTTCCACGGAATTATTATAAGTAAAATGAATACTAGCCTCGATTCATTTTCGCCTCGTGGATTTTGCATGTTTTTTCACCTGTGTTAAGTATAATAATCCCGGAATCGAGTTGGATTTTTCCCGTTTTTCAAAAAACCGAATAAGCCGAAAACCTAAGCGTGACACTTCCACAATACTCAGGGTTCATTTTAATGACTGAACCCCGGCTTGCGGCCTCCGCAGTGAGAGCGGCTGCATTTACTGGGACGCATGTTAAACGAGAAACGTAATCCGTTTTGACTACCTGAAGGTTTTTCATTACAAGTTTGCGGTATTAAGTTACTCACTTTCCCAAATATCTAAAAAAAATTTGCACATCAAACAACTGAACTTTCACGAAATATCGTTGCACCAACATTTCGTCTGGAAATTTTCTGTTTGGCCCCATCTNTTAGCAGCAGTTATTGCAGAGACATGTTTTTAACAAAATGTTTGTAGTTTATCCATCTCAGGGACGCTTTCAGATAAAATCAATTTTACAACCATTTTATTGTAAACACGAATAAACTAACAATGACAGTTGTGCGTTAGTGTTGCACAAAATGTAATCATTTAGTTTTATTCACCGTACATTTTGAAACCGTTACGTTTATGACATAAAAATAGCATCTTTCTACATATGTGGCAATTAACGAAAATATTGCAATAGTCCACTTGCATTAAAATTTGCTGCTAGCAAATTGTTCGTATTTAAGGATCTCAACGACAACAAGCAAAACCTGACAAATATTTTGAGCCTTCAAGAAAAGCATAAACCTGAGAAAAAGCATAACAATTTCATATCAGTGATAAGTTCGTACTGGTTATGTAGCGGACACCCTGTTTCTGCTTCTTTTGAGCCGCACTTTTCCAAGCAGAGCTGGGATTTACATTTTTCAGATCGCTTTTTGTAACTTGCAATTGAGTTGGATATCTACTTTTGTGAGATGTACCACACAAAAACGAAAAGGTTGATCTTAAAACCTAACAGGAAAATGCATAACAGGATATGTTGTGAGTTGAAAAGCTTTAGCAACTGCAAAGAATAATTATTTGTGCAAAACTAGCACATAGGCTGATAGCAACGGCTGAATATTTTAACAGATGGTAAGATTAGTCTGAGTGAGTAAAATAAAACTGGAAAGTTCAGATTTTCCAGCAAACATTTAAGTTAGTTTGAAACAAACTTCTGCCAAGTTTCACCTTGCTTTTCTTTGGATCAGCCATAGGCCTAGGATTAACAATATCTCTGCCGTTGAGTTTCACTGGATGAAAAGCTGCATAACTTCGGTCAAACGAACTCCCCACAATTTTAATTTGGCAAATTACATGCTGCTGATGCGGGGGATATTATTCAACTTTCCCACTAATCCAGGAAGTAGAATTCGGGCATTCAGTGCCTGTATTGTTTGTGCTGATTCAGAATCCAATTGAATTTTTTATTAATTTCGGCCAACTCTAGTTCCGGGCCAGTGAGGAATTTTTTTATTCCACTACAAAATTCCGCAAATTAAAGAAAATGTTGCAGGCGTCTTTCACGCAAACGAAACCTTAAGTGTTTATGCTACGTCACATATGTCAAGCCAGCGACGGCTTTTTAGTTTGAGGCAAAGTAACGGCCACTAATGTTGGAATAAGGCGTGAGAAGCACCACGATGGCCATTTAAGAGTAAAAGATCAAGACGCGGTGTCGTCTAAATCTGTTTAACAGGGAAGGTATAATTGATTTTGATTTAAAAAATCGGATGAGATCTGAAGTATTGTATGATACTATCTTGTTTTCCGAACACCCGCGTTGGCATCTCCTGACGGTGTACATAATTTTCATCGCACGACAATTAATCACTGACATTTAATCACCAGATAGTTAATCATGCAGACAATTAAACACCCAGACATGTAATCCCTTCGACTCTTTATCACTAGACAGATCAACACGCACATTTGTACACAATACATATTTTTCAGTTGTACACAATACATTTCGAACTCGTTCGTGGTATAAATCTTGCCTCCATTTACTGCCTTGTACAGAACAAGATTCAAGTTGTGTATGATCGCATGTTGAATGAAGCAAAAAGAATTATCATTTTGGATTTTCCTGAGGAAATACTGCTAGATTTTGAGAGTGCAGCTATAAATGCTTTTAGATCAGCATTTCCAAGTGCAACAGTAACGAGTTGCTATTTTCATTTGACACAAAGTGTTGTGCGAAAAGTTAACGAAATTGTTATGAAAGAAGGCTACGAAAAGAATGACAATTTAAGATTGGCTCTTCGCTGCTTACTTTTTTTAGCTATGGTTCCTCCATCCGACGTTAATGAAGGTTTTTTTGATGTTAGCTGACAATATGCACTTTTTCAATGTCATCACCCTACATTATGGACTTTTATGAAAGGACTTGAAAAAGGTATGCAGATGTAACTAACACACACCACTTTAACAAACTATCCAGTGATTAAATGGTAAGTGATTAATTGTCACCTGATTAAATGTCACCAAACCAGGTAAGTGATTAATTATCTAGTGATTAATTGTCGCGTGATGAAAAGTTACCAAACCCTCCTGACATTCCAGGCATACCGTGTAAAATGGCAGAAGTTTAGTTTACAGGTTTTCAGACGCAACGGTTAACGGAAGGTTTCTGTGGGCCTTCTGACGCCCAAAAGATTTATATTTTACCATGTGGGCCGCCATGGGCCGATAATTAAAAAAAAAATATTAATTTATGTTGAGCTGTATTAAAGGTCTACAAAATTATTTGCAACATTTTGCAACAACCTGTTAGGTTACGTGATGTTAAAGTTGATAACATGGGCACTATAAGCAGGGAAGTTGTTAAGTCTTGTTACCTTGTGGCATTGCATATGTCAAATTGATTTGTGATATAGAAAAGATAAATGAAGTGGAAAGTGTTTGACATGTACCAGCTAGGTTTGTGATTTCATTCAGATGCAGTTTACCTAACAAAGCTAAGCTAGCCTATATGTTCATCAAGTTTCTTTTTGGTGTTCAAAATTTCAAAATATTGAATCAAGGTCAACGCTAAGTATTTTCTCTCAGTGGTATGACTCTTTTCAACAGAGTGAGCACTTCATGGATAAGTGAAGCCTTTTTTAAACTTTGTGAACATTACTCACTTAGGCCAATAATTGTAACTTGTTACAGTGGTGGCGATTTTAAAAATAAGAGATTAGTTGCTAAGTTTCTTTAATGCCTATTGCCGATTGGAAGTGATAATGCAAAATTGTAGTTTATTGTATACTATAGGTCATCCCATAATACAGTGTAAACAACAACTGGACAGGCTCCATAGGATGTAACAAAAACACCCCCACACAATAAAACATTCCTAACATTTGAATATTTTGGTTTGTCGTTTTGATCTGTTAACTTATAGAAGTAGCAAAGCTTCAACAAATTTGCTTGGGTGCAGCTATAGCCATGAAGATAGCTTACTGAAATGCAAAATGTAACTCAATGTTTGTGGTGTTCTTTTTATCAGTCTGATACAGATTTTGTCGGTTGGACCATTAGGGTAGTTCCGGGTACTGGTTTGTTGAAGCGAGTATGGGTTGGTTCGGGACGTAAAATCTGAGCCCGCGACAACTCTACTTTACGCCTTGATTATAATCAATGCGTACCGACTAGACATAAAGTCACAAATCTTCACGAAATACTTCTTGCGCAATGGCTTGGACAACTTCACCTTTATAGCGAGTGGAGCACAGTTAAGCATATTCCAAATGCTACTCTAAGGTGCAGCAAACTGGATTTGGCCGCAACAAGCTTTGGACCATACATGTGCTTTGTTGGAAACTATTGAATCGCCCGACAAGTTTTAACGTTGGTGTTTGTATGAGGACAGTCCACCGATTGCTTTTTTACGTCGTTTTACATGCTAATGTACAACTCAATCAACCATCGCAATGGAACTTGCCTGAAATGGGTTGAAACCCAGGGCCATCAAACATGACGCACCGTGTGACGCCGCACACCGGGAAAGGCTTGTTGATATACCAGCAAGTAGTCATTGCAAGAAAAAAGATGCTTGGCATAAAAGCAACGTATCTTACCCGAGCATATTGTACTCGGAACATCACGCAGTGCTTGTTATGCCGGTCTATACGCGCTTAAACCGACGAATTGAAACTTAGCGAGTATACTGATATAAATGCGAAGCGGAGATAGCGCCAAGAGCCCAGCCTAGTTAGGTGGGTAAACACATATTTTGTAGCTTAGTTTCAAGAGAACTCTTTTCATTGGTAAACGGTCACAAGTGCATAAGCACACGTCACGCTGCGAAACTCTTCACCTACCTGAGTTGTACGCCACCCTGCTCCGCATCGCATTGAATAAGTCGAACCGGAAAAGTCTGGCCGTCGCCCAAACTGCAAGAACGTCAATGCAATAGAATTATACGCAGCACCGAGGCTGGATTATCCCAGCCTAACATACACGCAGGTCAGGGAATGCAAAATCTGAGGAAAAATCACATGCCGCGCAAATGACGCTTACACGAAATACCCCATAAAACAATCTATTATACCTTGTGAATACAGGAAGTAACCACAATGCCTTCTTTTCACCAAAGACTTGTTCAAAATTTCGCTTATAACCAAGATGAAATCCTTTCTTGTCGGCACCGTATCGAAATACGGGAGAACGAAAAGATTCTGTAAACAAAGTTATATAGACACAAAAAATTTTTTGTAGACATGCAGAATACAAGTTTTTGCTTTTTGATGTACGTTATACAAAAAATGTTTTTCAAACAGCCTGGCAAAATAACAGCACAAGCCGAAAAAGACAGTCTACAATATGAACGGGTAATGTCACACACGGAGATGAAAAAGGGCTTACCTAAAGTTGTCCAGTTGTTGACTGTCAAATACACATGATAACCAAACAACCCCGCCAAGCTGAACGCAAACATTATCGCAGCAAAGAACAAAAAAAGAATGTGGAATTTCGAAGCAGTATTGGACAGTTCATTCTAGAAAGAACAAATAAGGCTTACGTTATCATTGCACTTCGCAAGTTACAATAAAATATGCTTTTTGTGAAATCAACTTTTGATAAGCATTTGGTTGACTTTGTTTGTCTTCCTGTCATGTCATTGGGCACGTTTTCTTCACCACAAACCAACGGTTTAAGTGATTTCTTAGTATTTAGATGGGAATGATTCCAAGCAGGTGTCCTTTGTCATACCACCAATCATCACAATAGATCAGCAGTTGATAGAGTTGAGACTACCAACGTACTAGATTAATTTTTTTAACCTTACCTAATACCTACTCGTACTAGGCAGAAGACCACACAGCTTAATCCGAGATAAATATAAGTAAGATAAGTACATATGAACTATTTTGATCGCAGGTACTGTTTTAATCAAGTTGCTTCTGATAATGGCAAGACAAGAGCTAAAGTTTACAATAGTCACAGAGAAATTCAAGAAAGGTGGACTGTTTAGAGGGGTGCGCATTGGGGGGCAGCGCACGGAGTGACGGCCCAGGCATCCAAACAGTGAAATTACAAAAAATACATTTTAAATTACAAAAATACAACTAGATTTAACACATGCTGCATGGATCTGTGGGGACTTGCTCGAAGGGAGCATGTATGTTAAGTGAGCCGAGAGCAGGGCTGTGGAGTGGGAGCCCAAGCAAATTAGGATGGCCGGAACCGGAGCAAAAAACTTTTAGATGGCGCATCCGAAACCGGAACCTGAATTTGGGTTCTGGTTCCACAGCCCTAATTGGTGGGGCAAGCGAGTTGGACAAATAGTGCAACGATTTCCACGTTTTCAATGGACCAAATCAATGTGGAGCCGGAATTAAAAGCTTATAGATATTGGAGCCAGAGCCAAAAGTTTTAGACGCCTCAAGCTGGAACCAGATCCGGTGTCTGAAATTTGAGTTCCGGCTCCACAGCCCTGCCCGAGAGAGAGTTGAAGCACTGCCATGGTTTTCTTGAGGCCTTACACCCTATCTCTCTTCCCCCTTTGTAGGCTGGCCAATTCCTACAATCCTACTGTTAATCTGCGACTTGCAGTCTTCAAAACATCTCTCAATTATTTCTCAATAAATCAAATAAACGGTAGTTCTTAATGATTTCCGTCAGAACATATCTGAACAATACTTATAATTTTTACCCAAATAAACTTAATTAGGCGCTTACCTTTGCNGTTNTTTGCCATCAGAATTATATGCAAAAAAATGAGAAGTCAGATTTACAAGCAGAGGAGTTAACTTTGCGCAAGAGCAACGTAGCAAGACATTTGTGTAAGATTTAATATAAAGAAGGTATTCACCCACACCAAAATAAATTTCGTGTAAGCAGCTTTGTATTCGCAGTACGCCATGGAAGGAAATGACCCAAATCGCCGGACATCACTTTGATGCACCTCCGTTCCGCGCTAACATTCAGCTAAGAGCTTGAGATAAGCTTGTGCGTTAAAGTAGATGAGAAAATGAAGCAATTACGAAAAGTGTGTCACTCGATGACAGCGATGTATGCAAGTCCTCCATTCTTTGTGGCACTACCCGACATATATTTGGAACAAAAACAACGTTGCCACGCGTTCTTTAAGGAGTTCTATTGCAAATTATCATTAACAAGAGAAAGACTAGTCACAGAGGCAGCTGTGCAAAAGCATATCACATTGGCCACACAATTTTACCGTCCAAAACTTGATGAAGTATTGCAGTGTTGTTCCAGAAACGTATAAGCAATATACAAGGCCATAAAGCAGAAATAAAACGAAGAACTTGTAGTTGCTGTATCCAACACAGTTATTTACCCTGCAAACAATTAAGATTTTAGTGTGCTCCGACATGACCACACAAAGGCTTGAATATTCACCGAAGAAATGCAAAAATTATTAAAAACAAAAGCTTATTACACAATTTTAAGTTATCAAAGCACAGTACATCATAGCGATCTGCATGAGTTGGAAGTGGTAACTGTGGTGTATTGAGCTACTTATAAATTCATATTCCCAAACATCAATGTGCACAGAAAGGAATAAGTGTCATTACACTCCATCTGAGGTGTGATCACGAGTGATGTGTATGGGGAGCCGTTTTTAGATAGTTATTTGAGGCAGACCGTGATGATTTAACAGCATTCCAAGTCTCTTAAGTTGCTGTACAAAGACCATGACCCTTTTTTCTGGGTCAATGATCCAACAATCTTGTACTTAACCTGCTACTAGCATAATAGTCGGACCCGATTTAATTTAACTTGGCCCAACTTAAAAATCTAGATTCAAGTCTCACAATCCTGTGAAAACAGTCCAAATCTTTCCCCGAAAAATACATTTCTATTCAAATAATTTTCTAAAAGTGATTCAAACGGATTCTAGCAGTACAATGTGTCCCCGACAAGTCAATCTCGCATTTCATGGGATTACGATCAGGCCTAATCACAAAACTGCTCCCAATGTTGTTTCCAGAGCGATTAGCAATTGATTACGACACATAGCAAAACGGGCGTTTTTATCTAAGGAAGACCCTTTTTATACGGTCCAACAATCATAAGAAGGGTTACATTGCCACGATTCTGCATTGACACAGCATTGAAGAAGTTTCCTGAGGTTTAATAAAAAGCAGAAAGAATGGCAGATACAAGAACAACGAACCAGAGACATCTTTGCGATATTAATCTGCGAAAACGTATTTATTCTTGGATTTAACATCACAGGAGTTGCATGTTGCGCTTTTACGTTGCACACAGCCCGCTGAATATTTCCTTAAAACACTTAGATCAGGGTTTCTCAAGCTGTGGGCCGCGGAAGAATTTTTGACGGGCCATGGCCTTGTATTATTGAAACTGAGTACGTTTTGCAAGATCACTCGCGAAAACCGTGGCTCTTGTTGCCATGAAAACTTATTCTAGATGCAGGCTTAATGTGGAAGATGACTTGATCCGTGTATTATCAAGAATTGAGCCTCGAATATCTTTGCTTTCTAACAACAGGCTCAGCCTTCGCATTGATAGTAGCGCACGTTGCATTATTAAATGTTGTTTATCGTTTTTATTCCTGCTGTATGCATGTGCAACAGTTGTCGCATTGGAGAAGTTGTATAGACCAGTGTTTCTCAAACTTTTCTGCACGTTGACCCCCAATGAAAGTACACAATTTTCTCTAGACCCCGTGGCCTAGCCCAACAGTTACTAGTACAAAGAATTCTTATCCGTCTGATTGAGTAGCCTACTGCTATACCAACAGTCTAACAACTGCCGAACTGCCACACATGCAGTACAACATTGTTTGTGACGTAACAAACCGAACAATTTTCATAATTTCATCACAATGGCAATAAAAAGCTCTACGTTTTCTATAGGCTTTAGAGCTGGGGTCTCATACACGCGGCCCGCGCGGGGCCTTTTGTACGGCCCGCGATGCTTTTGGGAATTTTCAAATGATTAACATTTCGTTACCAAGTGTCTTGAAAAAAGATGCCGCGAAATAATTGAATCAAAGTTGAATGATACGCGATATGGTTTTCGTCCCGGCCGTAGCACCACAGACCGCATTTCACTCTCCAGAAAAACTTTGAGAAATCTTGGGAGTATGCTAAAAATGTCTTCACATGCTTTGTCGACCTCAACATAAGACCGGGTTCCTTGTGACAAGCTTTGAGGAGTGTTCCGTGAGTACGGTGTTGACGGCCGGCTATTACTGGCCATCAAGTCACTGTATTTCTGATCAGAAGTTTTGCGTCCGTTTCGGGAGAGTTAAATCACAACCGTTCACCGTTAGTGTTGGACTCCGACAAGGGCGTGTGCTTCCACCACTCCTTTTCATAGTCTACATCAGTGGTTTTCAACTCTTCGCTGAAGGGAGCCAAATCCAGATATATACGATTTTGTTGGAGAGCCTCACTCAAATTTTTAACACAATTCAATTGACACGTTTTGTTTTACAGCAGAACGAAGTCTGTCACACAAAATATTAGACGTTTTATTGAAAGGCTGCTGAGGGCCGCACAAAGGGTGCCTGGGAGCCGATAGCGGCCCTCAGAACCGGGGTTTGAGAACCACTGGTCTACATTATTTGGATGGTGTAACAGTAGGGAGCTGCAGGATCAAACGGTTACTTAATTGCAGATGATTTGGTACTGCTAGCATCTTCTCAGCAGTTTTCAGCATGCACTCGATCGGTTTTCTGCTGCGTGCGACCGAGCCGGAATGAAAATCAGCACTAAAAATACTGAGGTACTGTGCCTCTCTACAAAACCAAGCCAGTGCATGCGGCAAGTGAGCGTCAGTACACCGCAGCAGCTGGAGAAGTTAAAGTACCTTGGGGTGTTATTTACGAGTGATGGAAGGCGGAGCGCCAGGAGATGGATAAACAGATTGGTGAAGCTAACGCAGTTCTGCGTGAGCTTTATCGCTCTGTGGACAAAACGGGAGCTTTCAAACACTGCAAAGCTGTCAGTTTTATATCGGTCTTTGTTCCGATCCTTACCTATGGCTATGGTCATGAATCTTGGGTCATGACCAAAATAATATTAACTCAGGTGCAAGCACCAAAGATTGGAAAAGATGGGAGCCCACGGTGTGACAAAGGGGCGTACCGCGTTTAGATTGCGCCCGGGGCAAGAAACAAATTTGCCGCCTCCATATTTGAACCTCAGGTATTTTGGAAGTAAATGTATTGCATTGAATAAAAAACCTGCGACATTGTTGCGACTTTTCGGCGCCTCCAAGAGATTCGGTGCCCTGGGCATTGAGCCCCCCTCGTTACGCCCCTGGTGTGACACTTCGCGACAAAGTGCACTGCTGTGAAATTCGCAGAGCCCTGAATGTCGAACCACTTCCCCTATTTGAGAGAACACAACCAAAGTTAGTTGGGCCATGTATCCAGAATGCCCAACGAAAGACTGGTGAGGCAAGCCCTGCTGGCTAAACCCANGGNAAAGNGACCCAGACGTCGTCCAAGGCCTAGATGGAGTAACTGCATCTCCGACATTGCTTGGTCCCGTCTTGGTGTGGAGCCAGCAAAACTAGATGAAATTGCNNTNGANCGTGAGGTATTCCAAGTTCTCCTACGGATGTTGCCCCCGCAACCCTCCCTAGTGGAAAAGCAGGCATGAAAATGAATGAAATGAATATTTACGTTACTTTATTCACCAGCGTTTAAAAGTGCTCAGTTGGCGAGAGAACAAGTTCCTTAGAGGGCCAGAATTGATTAATACGAACGTAGAGACGGCTAAGAATGATTTGCCTATAATTCATGATACCTTTCGCAGGAAATAAGATGCAAAATTAAGTTCAGGTACCGCTATTGTTGCGCAAACGTCATAATGCGGCCCGCGGGTTACCTTGTAAGTTCTCATGTGGCCCACAGAGCAATTTGAGTTTGAGACCCCTGCTTTAGAGGAATCAGCAAACTTGCGCATATCTGTATTCAAGTAACTTCACTCCACAAGTGAAAGAAGCAAGGAATCAATCACAAACTTTAATAGGAAATCGATTTCACGTAACACTACGCATCGTCAGTCCTATCATCTTATTCAAATAGAATAAATCATCCACTGTGATTCTATTTGAATAAGATGACAGGACTAACGATGCGTAGTGTTACGTGAAATCGATTTCCTATAAAAAATTTGTGACTGATTCCTTGCTTCTTTCACTTGTGGAGTGAAGTTACTTCATCACAATGGATGATTTAATAAAAAAACTATTCGAATCGAATGTACTTTTTAAATACTGTAGCCGAAATTTGATCAGCCCTCTTAATTTTGTTTGATTTGTTGAAAAACGCCGTTTGGATTCCTTGCACGATTAACAATAATTTTGAGTTGGAGGCTTCATTGCTCCAGTAAACCCCAGCAGTGAATCCTTGGCCATTCAGTGACCCTATTCGACCCCTTGACTATTTATCGACCCCTTGGGTGGTCCAATTGACCCCCGGGGGTCGATATCGAACACTTTGAGAACCACTGGTATAGACGGTGGGCCATGGACCCTCTGTTTATTAATTAGGCCACATGCTTGGAAAGATTGTGAATCCCTGGCTTAGATCCGTGGCAACGTGCAAACAAACTGTTTGTGTGGCGACATGCAAACTGAACTCTAACTCTCCCTTCATAGTAGCATTCACAGTAGTGCTCGGGAAACATTTTCTTAACAGTTTCCGTAAAAATTTCACCAAAAATAAACTTGATAAACGCTTCAAACGTTCAAGCCAATCTGATTTTCTGCGTTTGTTTTCATTTGGTGTAACAGGATTTTCGGTTAAAGTTTTGTTGTTATTTTTGGCGCTGTGGACGTGCTTTTGGGTCCTTCGGTCGATTTTACTGTTGTTGAAATCACGTTGTGACGCAACCAACTTGCACCAATCAGGCTAACGTGTATTGCAAAATTGTCGTAAAATAAATCAAATCATCATCACAAGCGACTAAACCAGCTGTGTCCAACGAAAATTGCTTACTGAGCCAAATATTGTGTCACTTTCTTAACCAGGGCCGCACATTGAGTGACATATTAATGAGGGCCGTACATTGAACGACTTACATTGATCTTAGCAAACTAAATTTCTCTAGCTTTCGAATCCTAACTGCAATGGTAACGACTGTTTGGCACCTTTAACCACTCCGTTAAGTGTGATTGTATAGGCAAATTTAGTTCCAATGGAACAAGGGTAGAAACAAAAAAGCTGGTAATAAGTCTTGCACCGAGGTGTGAGTGGGCATAAGGAAATCTCCAGCCATGCAGTACAGACGTGAAAAGTGGCACTGAGAACTACCTGCATCAAAAATGTCAAATTCAAGATTATCAAAAAAGGACAAGTTGTCAAGATGTAGGCTACTTATACTACAGCGAAAACATAAAAAGGGCCGCACAAACCTTTGACTGGGCTGCATGCGGCCCGTGGGTTGGACACAGCTGGACTAAACGAAGACACATTCGTAGCAATTAAAATGTTCATTTGACATATTTTTCAAATCCTTGTAAGCAGGGGTGAGGAGTGGGTGTTGGATTCCTTAAAACACGAGGAGTCAGAGTCGGACTTTTTTATCCGACTCCGAAATCATTTTTTACACCGCACTCTTATCCTAATTCGTGCCTGTTGAAATGGTACAATCTTTCGAAACTTTTATTGAAGCAGAGAATTCTTGCTGTGTACCACGATTTCCATTGATTGCTGGTTGCTACAAAAATTGTTGACAACCAAACTTCATTCACGTTATGTTAAGGAGTCGGAGTCGGAAATTTTGGAAAGGTCGGAGTCGGACATTTCACCTCCGACAACCTTGCTTGTAAGCAATGACCGTGATGTGAGATTTCAGAAATCTGCAATACTTAACATCCTATGCAGGTGATGCACTTTAGTCGTCTGGGGTAGAAATTTCCATCTCTGATTACGTCACCGAAGGATGGATGTGTTGTTATGAACTTGCGCTGAGATTCAAATAATTAACTGCGACAGCGATCGTCCATAGAAGCGTCTACCATGCTGACAGACAGACACAGAGCTCTCACATTAAGTTTCTGCTTGAGCAAAACAACTATCTGCACACTTATGAATTTTTTTGTATTACCATCCTATTCCATGCACATACGACTCAAGTGTAAAAACCGCAGAAAACATTTTCATTTCAACAGACAATTTGCTGCCAGCGAGCGAAACGCCGTGTGCGGCAGCAAGAAGCATGGTGCTAAATCTGGTCTCGATCTATGAATGCATAGACGTGCTTTTGCACAGTTGCTACTTGCCAAGTAGTGCTAAGCTAGTGTACATGGCCCAGCAACTAATCGCTGATTGTAGTTTAAAAGTTTCGTTTTTGCACCATGTCAGCCAGGACAATAAATGAACTTTCAAAGTATAAGGCATTGTCAAAACACATTACTGAACCACCTTCTTTTTCTCAATCGGCATAACATAAACTGTTATCTTTGCACTTCAAGACCGAAGAAAAAGTACCTCTCTGTGCGTAAACAAGTCAGTGTTAACAAATGTTATCCGCCAAAGACTTTATTTAAAAAAATATTGACATAAATAATACTTTTTAAAACCCAAAAAGATCTTCAGAACAAAAAGTCAAAAATATACTTATTTTTGCAAAAATTTTCCCTCTGATGAACCCGATGTCTATGCGCTGGTCGTGGACGCTGTCTATCTATGTAAACTTATTTTCACGAAATCCAGGCAAATTGAAATCAACGCTAACACCGCAACAATGTGGGCAAAATAAATAAAACCTAGTTGCTTGGCAACTTCAAGCTTACCTTTAAAATGACTGCCAATTCACGAGACAGAAGCATAGTATTTGTATGGACACCACAATGGCCTGGTGAAGAGGCGCAATTTACTTCAACACAGCGCGTAATGGCATTCGCGGTCATTCGGGCAGATTTAATACTGACTTTAGGCTCTTAGCAACTGGGAAACTACAGACCTAATAGACTCGCCGAATGCAGAGTTCCTTCGAATTTTGAATATAAATTTCCAGACTTTTTCAAGACCTTTTCCAGACTTAACGTTTCCGTGTGACCTACCCAGGTCAAATACAGGCACTATAAAATTTAACACGATATAAGTAAACTTACATCAATCTTGAATAAAATGTTATGAAAGTGTGTCAAAAGATCAAGTCAAGAAAATTTTTTTTTTCTATACTAACGATACTAACGGACTAAAAATATTTTTTCAAGACTTTTCCACACTGAAAAATAACCAAAATTTTTCCATACTTTTCCAGACTGCGTAGAAACCCTGCGAATGCGTTGGTATTTGTCGCGATAAACAGTTCCTGTGTTTGAAATGAGCACGGGCAACGCAGAGCAAAAATAAAGAAATACATTTGATTTACAAAACTACTGTTAGGCTGACGATGCCTGAAGTCATCATTGCTTCGTAGGCACAAAAATTTCCTGCAAGAGCTCACGAAGTAACATTCTCGGGTCCGACAGGAATGACGAGTTGGAACAAAGAAATATTGCTCAGGATGCGGGTCCTGCGCAGGCATGCCTCTGTTCACAGCTCAGGAACAGTTGAACTATTTGGCGTCAGGACAACTGCCAAGCGAACAACTGCCTACAATGCCGCTAAGAGAACTGCCAACCGGAGAATTTAGGTTTACGGTTTATTATGTTCAAGTGTCCTGCTAGGCAGTTGTTCGGTTGGCAGTTGTCCTAGAACGGCACTGTTTCTATGGCGCTGGTCAAAGGGAGATGGAAACCCGAAGAGCACTCGTGCCACCCTGATTCTAAGTATAACGCAATTATAACATAAAATTTCCTTTTGTATTACACTGTATATAGAAATTTCACATTAAAGCTAAATTTTTTCCGACGCATAAATATGAAATACATCAATTTGCACGTTTAGTCACCAGCTAACGCTTGCCATTTTAACCTGCACACTACATTTACTTCAATACTGCTGCTGCAATCAATTAACAGATGCTTACCATGGACAGTAATGATCCATTTTCAGAACACACCGTTGAACTACAGAGCAGTAGTGGCATCGGTCTGGCTTCACGTACAACGTAATGGGACAATAGCGAATGCCTAAAAACAGACAAAATCCAGAACTGATCGATTAAAACATACTCACGACCTACGCAGCAAAGGCCAATTAAAACAGAACATCCATAACTCACATATGCAAGGCAGATGCACAAATACAGTAATGCTGTGAGCTATTTAACTAAGGTGCTTGGAAATAAGAAAACATGTGCTAAATGTCTCACTCAAACCTGCATACTAATCTTGGCAACGCAAGATTGCTGGTTCAAAGCGAGAGGAGGTATGATAATAAAATGGCTGACTACAATATAACTTTAATTTCAGGTGAGATGAAGAGAGAAGATAGCACAGGGCGGAAGAGAGAAATCATCAATATTTTGATGTATACGAACGGGGGGGAGCTTACACAACTTCAAACAGGAGAAAGGCAGAACATTATAACACAATTCTTCAACCTGGGTATATTTTTAATGCTTTCTTTGTTGATATATGAACATTAGCCATATCATGGGTGAATCATACTTTCGTTCGATTTTCAGGAAGATTGGATTATCCAGTCGTGTCAAGATGCGGCATTAACAATTACAACTTACCACCACTAGGTGTCCTGGTCTCAAGCGGAAGAGTTTTAACAAACTCCTTCAGTAAGCCCTGCTTTTCTTCCTCCTGCAATAAGCTCATTTGCTGCTGCAGTTCTTCAGGAATTTTATACTGTCAAGAAACGTACAGTCAAAACAGAAGTACCTAAAACTGGCTAATGGTACAGAACATGTGCCTTCTACCGTAAATTGGTAAACTTGGCTCAATACCCAACGGCTTGAAAAAGTATGTGTGATTTTTCAAGCCTCATGCTCAGCATTAATGGGTGGGTGCACAGGAGAGTTTTACACATGGTGCTGCCAATGGCTTGTCATAAGGGAACAACCGTCGACCATTACCCTAGACAGTGCCAAACATATCCAGAACTTGCACCTGCAACTCACATCCACAACTCGCACCTGTCAGTTTTGTAATCACTTGCCAGCAAGCATGAGTTTCAAGTGGCAAGAGATATGGCAAACGGGAGTACAACTCGGTTAAACCTGAAAATGTGGACAAAGTAATGTTTTTAAAATGTCACTTGAAAGCAATTGGCTATGGTTCTGTTGCAACCTCTCAGTCGGCGCAGCATTGAATGTGCAATTCACCATGAACAGATGTGCGCAAACAATGGCACCCATATGCTGGGTTTATTTTTTCGATCATAGACCAAATTGTTTTTGAAATGACTGAAAAAAAATTAAGTCAGTTCGGTCAAATGTCTGAAAAAGTAGGTTGGTAAATACTATTACAGCGAGTTTTACTACAGTTGTGGGACAAATGACCGAAATGTCTCTGTAAAAAATTAAACCCAGCCCATATGTACATGGTGTGTTGTGAACAAGCAATGATAGAGTGATCACCGCATGTGATCTCTATTGTTGCTTGCTGCCACAGGGTGAAGCTTTGCACACTTGCCACTGGTGCTCTCCGATCGCAACAATTAGATAAATTTGTATGATAAAAAAATGGCTACCAAACCGCTACAGTGAGGTGCAAAAGTGACACTTCTTGTTCTTGACTCTGATGAATAGAGGAAAAATAATGCAATAATCCAGAAGCTGAAATCCATGCTGATTGTGAGGGTGATAGGTTGGTACATACTGTAAGAAATCCTGACTAAAATACACACTTGATCATCTGGTTTATTAGTGCTTTGTACATACTAATCTATAAAAGCTTGGTGGCCTATGTAAAAAAACTTGCATTTTTATGTTACCATTCTGCCATGATGTGTGAAAATTGTCAACTCCTTTCCATTTTCAAATAAGCGTTAACTGACTTGTGACACATGCTCTGTACCTGAATGCTTCACTTGCAAGCTGCACTTTGCCATCTATTTTCTTAGGATTTCTACTTAACATTTTTGAAAAAACTCATTGAGTTGGCATCATGAGAAACACTTCAGTAATACTTTTTTCAAAAATTATATCCACCACAGCATTGAGTACGCAGTATTAATGTTGTTACTTCACATTACTAAATTGGGAAATGTGTCTAACTGCCCTGGTCCCAGCCCCAGCAAAGTTCAATTAATGGGTCTGGCAAGAGCCCCAGCTAATTTTAGTGTCTTGGTTATTCACTACTAGTGACAATTACAACATTTATCTCTCCGACAACTCTCCAAAGTTAGCCAGCCATGCGGCATGCAGCCCAGGGTAAGCAAAGATAGAGCTAACAGATCACTTGTGACACACTGGCCAAAGATGTCAAGTAAGCACTATGAAATTTCTTTCCAGCACCAACAATTGAAGTAATAAGAGTGTAAAATGCAGAAAAATAATTAAGAAAAGATATAATGAAATATATCTTGCAGATAAAATAAAGAACTGTATGGTTACACGCAATTCAAACTTCTACAACCACAGAGAAACATGACTGTAATTTCAAGTTTGACAGAAACACTAACAAAATTCAATAAACAATTTGAATGCAACTTAAGTAACTTACAGCAGCGCTGGGTTCCATTACATCAGTGAAGATGGTTTGCCAGTATGCCCAAACGAACATTCCAAAGAAAAGGTGGTAAAAGATCAAATATAACACTGTAAAAGATGGAGCAATTTTATACTGGTGGACTACATTTTGCAAAAACGAAAAGCATTCTGAGCATCAACAAATACGTAATATTTCAATGACATTAGTTAACAGGTTTGGAAGTACTTACCCAAGAAAATTGAACTCTATAATGAACATTCTTTATTACAATGGTACCTGCCAACAATGGGTGGAAATGCAACTGGTTGGTACAAACCTTGCAACTTTGTCAAACAAACGTATTGCTCAATCTCAACTAACCAATTAACATGAGACAGTAATCCAGTAGAGGGCTAGGCCTGCTATTTAGCAAAGCCATTTTTCATCCATCACAAATATGAATAACAAAAGAAACCTGTTTAAGCCACTGGCAGATCAGGGACCACGCAATATGGCCGCTGCTTCCCAGCTCGGTTCGCGTGTGAAGCAGGCGCGGCCGAGTCGTCAGCCTGCTACTGCCTCACTGGCACTTGGTTGTTGGAACATCCGTTCCCTTGGACCTCAGACAGAGGCCACGCCATTCTCCCCTGGAAGACAGCTTTAATTGACCTGGAACTGGACCGCCTCGGCATCCAGTTAGCTTCCCTTAGTGAAACCTGGTGGTATTCATCTGGATCAATCAGAGAAGAAGAACATTACACAATATTTTGGAACAGTTTCGAGAACGGTGAAAAGCCCAAGCAGGGAGTCGGAATAGCTGTCCACAACACACTTCTGTCTTGCGTGGAACAGCCATTGTTTGTCTCCCCCCGTCTTATGTCTATCAGAATGCGCACTAGAGCCAGATACATCACAGTTATT
>JGI24159J19872_10002352_pt1 | contig 22398 bp, 14 predicted proteins | sample Ectturendosymbi4_FD_19872 | JGI IMG/M metagenome (IMG submission 19872) | reverse complement strand
GCACCGCATTTTCTGACGAAATAAATCATGATCAGCGACAAACGCACGGATGTCTTATAAGTGTAATTTTTGGAAATCACCTGAGCTAAGTTACGATTCCAAACGTAATATGAACAGCGCATACCTGCTATCAACTCATATCAAAACTTAATAAGTCGACTTGGTTGAAAAATTTGGTTTGAGTATAAATTTTACTCCTAACGATGATTTTTAAAACTTCAGTCATAACGTTATGCCCTGCACGTTGGACCTACGAAAAGCGGTAGCCGAAGATTCATAAATCGAACCAATGGTAAGCTGACAAGAAAATAAGCCAGCACTTAACCTGATGGGACAGTTCTGTTCTATTTTATATTGCCTGACGATTCGAGTGTTTAAAATTTGAGAGATGGGAGGACGCCGACTGACAACATCACATTGGCTGGAAACACTTCAGTCAGAACGAAGGTTTTCTGCAGGATCAACCTGTACATGAAATAATATCCTGCATTGTTATTTGATCTACTGCAGTGCTTCCCATACCGGTTTCATGTGTTGTGTTAAATATTTAAAATTTATCTATTGAGTTTGTGCCGTATCTACAGTTGCTGTATTTTTGTATTCTGCGGCATATGCCTGCAAATTAGGTTGGTACTTGTGCCGTTGAGTTGTAACTGGTGTGCAGTAGATAAGATTAATAAGCGTAAAGTTCAATCTAGCTCTTCCAAAGAGATTATTTCTATTAGCAGTAACGTTTCAGTTACAAGCTTTGGTGCGCTGCGTGAAGAAAACTGAGTACAATTGGGCACCACGAGTGAAGCATGGATAATATTAAATCTATTCTTTAACCTCAGAATTTTTCAAGTGGACGAATGCTCACTCAAACTTTGTTTATGATTTTCCCCTCATCAATTTTAATAAAAAACGCTCCATTGACTGAACTTACATGTAGCATGCAAAGCTGCTTCATGTGGTCTCCGCATGAAATTCCCCCCACTTGATTCCCGATCAGCAAAGAAGTTGCCATTCCCAGTGGTTGCGTCGCGTACCGCAATTATTAAGCCGATCTTTGCAAAGTGAAGTCTCTAGTAATCGTCTTGCAACCCCACCTTTTCCTTATTTTCAACATTTTCTCCGTCTAAAATATCAATTTTTAATCTCGTTACATTGCACATTTCTCGCTACCTTGATTTTGATAAATTTTGCAGTGGTTGGGAAATTACCATCGCCGCCCCCCTACCTCGTACGACTGATTTCATCGGAGTTTTCCACTTACCTCGCAATTATAGTCAACGCACTTGCAGATGAACCGCAACCAGAGATTACATCATGATTCGAATAAGTTCAGATGCTACGATGTCCAAAGCAAAAACTCCAGGCAGAAGAGGTTTACCTACAGTCTCTGCTGCTTTCTAAGATCATCATTTAATCTCAATTTATTCCTCTGAAAATGTTGCGTGACATGGACGAGGTATTTTAACTTGTTAGGACGTACAGCCGGAAAGGAAACAGTGGGTTTCATTCCATCACTAGCCTTGTGTACTAATCTGCTTAGTTTTGAAATCAACGTTGCAGCACACGCTTTTCACATTTCATCGTAACGAACCTCATCACACTATATGATTCATTAAGAAACACATTATTCAACGGAGAGTGCAATCGAAACGGATCGCATCCAACAGAGGCAGCATGCCTCAACACAACCTTAAGTCTTCTGCTCATTACACATAAGCTCTAGGTTTGCTGCAAGCTTACGAGGAATCAGACGACTTGGCTCTGCTTTCAATGACTGCGATAATTCGCACTTGCACATATCTGTATTCAAGTGCTCTTGTCCCAAAAAAGGCGACGAGGTCGAATCAATCAGGATTTTTTTTGATGCGAAATCGACTTCAAGCAACTCTACGAACCCAGTCCTGAAATCTCATGTCAGTATTTTCTATTTGAATAGGATTTCAGGACTAAGTATGCGCAGACGTACATGAAATCGATTTTAAATAATTCCTGATTGATTCGACATTGTCGCTTTTTCGGAAACCAGCTGCTCAATACACAAAAGCGATTTCATGGTGTAGTTGACCAGGACGAGGATTTCCTGTGCTTGAAGTCCGAGGGTTGTCACTGTTAGTGCTTGCAGGTCCAATAAAACGCACTGCACAACTGAATGATTGCAGCAATCCATTTCAAAGGTATTTGTTGGCAACAGATTTATGGAAAATAAATATGATTCAGTCCGCAGCGACTAAAAACGGTAAAACATCACTTGTAGCGACAACAGTGAGCAGCTGGACAGAGCGAACATAAGAAATAGACACGAAAAAATTCCGCCACATTAATGTCGTAAAGTACGAAAAGGCGAGCGTCGCCCACAAAACAAAACGTTGATAATACTGTGACAACCAGGCCCAGACCAGCGCACTCGTGACAAATCAGTTTTTCAAAACCAATTTCTGCGACACCAACATGAACGTTAAGAAATCATTTGTTGATTTAAAAAAAACGGAGTTACCTGTGAACGGATTTGTTTTTAGGCGTGTCACTTGACTAGAGTTGGTCGAACGCTGAAGAGTTCATTCTGAATTAGTGCTTGATGGCTGGACAATACGAAATAAAATATATGACCCAACAAAACAGTTTCTACATTTGGACAAAACTAACGCTTGCCAACTCTTACTGCGGCCCAGAGGATAGCAACTGCAAGCAACAAAACGCAAGCGTCCCGAATCTTTTTCGGAACAAGCAGCCAAGCGTTCCTTCCGGGATTCCGGAGCATACTTCCGATGCGCTTGGACAATTCACGGAAATCAGATCGTGGGCAGTTCTTTCCATCAACGCGCGATAACGATATAACTGCTTGGTTAGATTGACCCCCCAAGATTGTTGTACAACCCGGGAAGAGTCATTTATATTTCCGAATGTAAACAGCGTGCCGGGATGAGTGATAAGATCGCTAACGTCATGAAACACCTGTCCGTTGAACGTTAGCACGCAAGATGTTTTGTTAACAATCTGAGTATCTCCACCAACCTCGAAACACTGATTTGAATTAAGTTCACCATTGCCGTTTGCAAAAAATTGCGGCTTTTTGAAGGTGATTGCATATAGTTCGTATTGTTTTATAAAACTTTGGAGCCACTGTGGCAGAGCGTATTGGCGCATCCCTGAATACGACAGAAAAAAATTGGTTCGGCATAATCACAACGCCCTGCGGATCAAAGCTTGATCACACCTACTGTAAGGAATTACTGTCCTTCATGGCAAAACATATCAAAGTGCAATGAAAAAGCGCTATCGGGTGGAAACACACATTTGAAAAGATTTTTTTACTACGAAGGTTTCGGGTTGCGTAAATGGCAACATGTCGCGTATATATTTGTGTAAAAAATCCCAACCTTTTATTTAGACAATGAGCTTGGGCCGGAAGTCTTTTGAGATTTTTTCATGCAGACGCTACTGCGATGTTGGCTCAGACAGTCGTTTGGCGCAGTCGCAGTCCGCGTTGCAAACTAAGCACCGTCCTTGCTATTTCGGTGAGGTGGTCATGATTCAAGAAACGACAAGCAGTGCAGAAACACTGGAGCAGAATAAATGTAAACACTGGAGAATCATGCAAACAGAAGAGAAGACAGAGCGAAGGTTCAGCGGATGTCACAACGCAAACAGGCTGCTCAAGATTCCGCGCACGATGCACTTTTCACAAGCGGGCACCAACTGCTATAGAGTAACAGCAAACCAAGTACAGTATCGAAAACCGGAACAGTGGCTTCACACTGGACCTTGCTGAGCTGGACTATACTTGCGGGTCAAGTTGGGGAAGGCGTGCAGTGGCAGCGTGACGCCTAAGTGTTTTGCAGAGCGCCGACACATTCGTCGAGCAAGCTTTATCGGCAAGACCACGATGTCGTCAAAACATTGCTGAAAAGTTTGCAGAGTGGTATACCAGTAACAAAACGAGTCTTCTTCGGGCAACTGACAGTATTAAGATGCAAAGCCTAAGACGCGTAGGTCTTGAATTGTTACTCTGCCGCACAATGTACTCCAGTGCACGTAATCGCTGCTTCCGACATGTGTCAGAGTCGATTGCATTGAACGAAAAAACTTAATGACTGCTACAGGGTCAAGCTGACGGCGGGGTTCATTCGGTTAATGTCTATGAAGTTTATTTGGTCTCAACGTATTCTGACCTGATATCAATCATTTGACCCTGGGCAAATTAACTTGCAGACAAAATTAAAACTGCAAACAAGACAGGTTTACTAACTAATTGCCCATCCGCACCATTACCGGTGTGCGTTTAAATGCGCGTGTCGAATAATGCAATAACGTTTTTGTTTTTTCGTGCAGTTTTTGGCTATCAATAGAAAATTAAACCACGCAGGCTACTTCGTGCCAAGGCAGTATACTTTGTCCACCAACACCAGCACAAACCACCCACGACAATATCAATGCATTTTCCACAACTTCGAACAAAACACTATCGGACCGCCGCAACCGTTCTGTCAAACCGACGTAAAATGTTCACACGATCGTTCGAGCAGCACAACAAAAATAGTTCAAGTTCAATTGCAACTTCTTTGCCGGCTTTTTTGGTCAACCGACGAGAAGAGCCCAGCGCGGGGTGATGTCTGACGTGCTCGCGCCACTTCACCCCCTAGGACCGTGCTCAGACGCAGCTTTTAAGATTATAAAAGTTTGAGTTCATGTCGAAAACTTAAAAAGCAAATGTCTATCTATGCTCAATGCAATAAATGCATCCAACGCGTGCAACAGACTGCTCGCTGGAAACGTAACACTTAGCGATGCCATCAAAATAGTTCGAAGCTCAAGGTAAGGCGCGGCATTAATGATGTAACAAACTTTCGAACTACATATGTTGTTTTCATCAGAAGTGTTCAACGGCAAGAACATAACTTCATCACTTCAAAAATCGCAATCGCTCGAGGAGTTTGCCGATACACCATTCACAATTATGGCTCCAAGGGCTTAATTACGGTATAGTTGGCTGAGGCAAGGTCGACTGTTTCAGGCAAAAGACTTTCAGCTTTCCGTCGCCTCGTTAATCAAATCATCCCAATCGGTGTCTTTGAAGAAGGGATGCGACATAAGATCGTCGAGACCCCGTACACCGTAACCCAATCGCTGAGTGGGATGGTACGTGAGCAAGCCAGCAAGCAGCGACTTCGCTTCGCTTGACAGGAAGTCGGGAAAAGTCAAAATCGTGTGACTGGTCACACCGCAGGGGTAGGATTCGTGCACGGTCTGAAAAGGAAAGAGCTGATTTGGGACAAAACAAACAGACGTTACCTTTTCAGACATGGCGATTACTATTAAGATGATTAAGACCTAATTTCAAAATATTCATTGCAACGTTTCTTCTTGACGGGTGCGTAACCTCTGTTAAGATGTACTAGGGGTCCGTGACCCACAAATGTTTAATAAACGCTGTTCTACGCAATGCTGCTTTGCATTGTTTCAATGAAGCCAAACATCTTTGAGAATAAGCTTGGTTTAATTCGGTGTTAATTTAAGCTGTTGTTATGGTTAGCGGTAACTACAAAATGCATGACAAAAATGAAACATTTCGCAAGGTGGCTTTGTATTTCCCTCTTTGCAGTTAGATTATAGTTTAAGTGCAGTGGATATCAGTCATAGATGAAACGTAGAATGCTAGACCACAAGTATTTGCGAAGGTCATCGTGTGCGTTTGTAATACTGCATGTATCAAGCCTCGCACAGTTCTACAGCGTTCTTAACATGCACCAGCATGATGATTGTTCCCAGAATCAGCTAGGCTTGAAATGTGCCAGTTATAGAACCTAGTAACTCTGACATTAGTGTGGAAGGGATTGGTTCCATTTCCCCGTACTTGATAGGTTAGGTTTAGCTTAGACCTTATGATGCCTAAATTAAGCCCACTACATTTTTTGCAAACAAAGCCTGACAAATGCAGGAGGGCCTTTAGATGAATGCTATGAACTCCAGTGGGGTCTGGGCTGACCCTCAGAAGCTTTTGCGTTCACTGCATTTCACGGACTTGTAATCGGCTTTGGTGAGAGCCCAACAAAAGACTTGTTGAAATGAAAATCTAAAGCAATGTTGTTGAACTGTTTATATATTACTCGTTTACCCATACTAGAATGAAAAACTGCAGTAAAAGACGAACATGCAACCCATGGATTTACAGCATTGTTGATTCGAACACTTCAGTAGGAAACAGTTCGTTGGCGGATTTGGGCTCAGTAAAAAAAAGAAAACTCATCATGAAAACTTTTCTTGAAACACTTTTTGAGAAAATAATAATTTAAGTTTAAAAAAATTCGCGAATTCATATAGTTGCTCGATTTAAATTTTTTCTGAAAAAAAATTTGCTGCAGTGATCTTTTCAAATATAACAATTTTTGCATGGCGCCAGACAAATCGCTCTACCAACAAAGAACGACCATCCACCACCACCCACAGAATCTAGAAAGAGCCCTCAATCTGTCAATTCTCGCTGTGTCCGGGTCGGGTGAGATTTCCCGTGTTGAGTCAAACTCAGCCGCAGGTGCCCTTCCGTCAATTCCTTTAAGTTTCAACTTTGCAATCATACTTCTTCCCCGATCGCTAGTTGGCACCGTTTACAGTCAGAACTTGGATGGTATTTGATTGTCTTCGAACCTCTATGACTTTCGCTCTTGATTAACATTCTTGGCAAATGCTTTCGCAGTCGTTCGTCTTGCGCCGATCCAAGAATTTCACCTCTAACGGCACCACACGAATGCCCCGTCTGTCCCTCTTAATCATTACCCCAGGCACCGAAAACCACCTAGTAGAACCGAGGTCCTATTCCATTATTCCATGCACTATTATTCAGGCGGACCGCCTGCTTTCACCACTAATTTTTTCGAAGTGAACGTCCCGGCCGCCGCCGACACTCAGTCAAGAGCACCGGCGGGAAACAGGAGGTAAGGCCAGGACAGCCAGTGCACGCCCTGCGACGGACAGGCCGCCTGCGCCCAAAATCCAACTACGAGCTTTTTAACCGCAGCAACTTAAATATACACTTTTGGAGCTGGAATTACCGCGGCTGCCGGCACCGGATCTGCCCTCCAATGGATATTCGTTGAAGGTTTTAGAGTGTACTTATTCCAATTACAGGGCCTCGTTGAGAGTCGTGTATTGTTATATTTCGTCACTACCTCCCCACGCCGGGAATGGGGAGGATGACAGGTGCCAAGTGGGGAGGATGACAGGTGCCCTCCCTGTACGACATGGCTTGAAATTACCACCAAACCTGACACCACGAGAGCAACCACTGCTTCCCGTGCTGGATGTGTTCAGCGTGGGCTGGGTCAGAACCAGGGTTGTGGAGTCGGAGGTTTCTGGGTGGAGTCGGATTCCTAAAAACACTTGGACTCGGAGTCGGATTTTTTTGTCCGACTCCGGATGTCCAATTTGATAATTTTATATCACACTTTTAAACTGGGTATTCCTGTTGAAATGGTACAGTTCCTTTTGAAACTTTTGTTGGAACAAAGATTTCTTGCTGTGCACCACGCTTTCCATTGATTTTGACAGACAAATTTCATTCCCTTTATGTTAAGGAGTCGGAGTCGGAAATTTTGGAAAGGTTGGAGTCGGATATTTTACCTCCGACTCTGGCTAGAACACGCCCTGAGAAGATGACCCACGACCCAGCAACTCCAGCTGAACACCGAGGGGTTCATTGCAAACAAGACATGGTGCCAACGGGTCACCGTACTGCTGATCAATTCGACCAAGAAAAAACGGGATACTGATGCTTATGTGGTTAAACCAGCATCATGGCTAGCTTTTGTGTCATCAAAACATTTTTCCATGGGCGACGATTTCCAGAAAGCATTGGAATCTCCATTTTGATTGCGGGGTTCGACAAAGATACATGCGATCAACGTGTTTTCAAATTTTGAAAAAGAGCTTGATTCATGGAACCCTTACCTGAGCCGTGAACAGTTTCCTTCGCATGTTTTCCTGCAATCCGTTTCTACGTTTCGATGACGCAGACAGGCATTTGCGACACGCATACCCGATCGAACCATGGCGATTGGTCAACTTCAAAATATGCCACGGGCAAAACTCGGTGCGATCGGCACCGCACAGCCACGTGACCAAGACTCACCTTGCCAACCATCAATTCATACAGGAGCGCCCCCAGACTCCACCAATCACAGGCCTCCGTCTTCTTCGCCGACACGATGTTGACCTCAGGTGCGCAGTAGAAGCGGTGCGCGCTTTTGCTGAAGGACGGCGACCGAGGGTCGACTTGCCGCCATTTGCTGAAGTACGTTAGCCGGATGTGGCCTGTGGGAAGCGTAAATCCTTCAGCAACACACGCACAATGTAACGGGAAAAACATCGGCACTGGCGTGAATTGTACATTACAAGCGCGGACTGGTCACGTGGGGAAAGACGGCAACTTGGGCAGAGACGCGGCTTTACGCTGTTTCTGTTTTTACCAAAGCAGAAAGAAAAGTCCTGTTGCGAACAACAACAGCAACAGGTGGAGAAACAACCGAGCGCTTGAAAAATAAACTAAGCAACGAACGCACCGTCGGCGCTCAACAGGACATTGTCAGGGTTGAGATTCCTGCAGAGTATTCCGACCGAATGCAGAGTGCCAATCGCAACCACCATCTCAGCCGCCCATCTCTGCACTGACATCTCTGGTATCCTGATCAGAAAACAAACAAAAATTATTATAAATTTGCTTCGATTCGCAGGTCGTTGTTGAAACTGGCAGAATTATAGTTCAACTAAATTTGTAATGAATTAAAGCACATTTTTACATTACTTTCCTGTTTCAGTGATTTTCAAAACAAAAAAAAACGCTTATCCAGAGTGGCAGCCAGGTTTATTCCGTACCTTAGCGTTCTACTGTGATCAGAAGCCATCCGTTTAAACAAAGAAAACGCAGACTTCCTATCAGTCTCTACATCGGTCGTTTCGAGATATGCGTCTTCCACCACTTCAAAGCAATGCTCTTCTTCCCGAGGAAAATGAGTGGCGTCGTCAGTTTGAGACGGGACTCGGTCCATTTTAGACACCGACTTCGTTCTGGGGCCGCGAAATATCAAGCTCGGGTCGGCGGTCGAGATCCCGTGCTCGTTCACGAAGCGACTCACGGACACCGGCGTACGATCGAGGTCGAGGTTCTGGACCGCGCCGGTGACGTCATCGACGTCCGTGCTGCTGTGCAGGGAGACCGCGGGAGAAGCGTCGCTGACGAGTAGATCGGACGTCTTGGAGAGGAGGCCGCCGTCCGGCGAGGATAGGATGCGTGGGGGGGAGGCTTTGGCATTGCAGAGCGTGGAAACGCTCGACAAGTCCTGCTCGCTGAGCAGCTCAGCCGGAAAGCAGTCGCCATCGTTCGCCGCATCGTCGGCTTGGTCGTCGAGCGACACGTCATCGTTGCGTCTGACGTCATCTTCCGCGTCGCTGAGCGTGCTTGTGCTGTCGATGGTGAAAGCGCGGGAAGCGCTCGAAGAAGAAATCTCCTTGACGTCGATCACTTCCCGGTCGCTGCAATCGACGGGACTTGTTTCCATGGCGACCGAGGCTGCTGACGTCGCTGCGTCATCGCTCAGGAACGACCAACTGCTCTTCAGCTTCCGATGACGTATTTCGGCATCGGATGAAATCTGACTCGAATCGGGGTTCGTCGGACTATCGTCCCACGCATTTGCGTCCGCGTTTTCCGTGGTGGTCGTTTGCGGCAGGTTTCGCAAGTCCGTTGGCTTTGTATCGATCGACTGGCACGGTGGTGGTTGAATGGGGTTTTCCTGGCACGGCTGGGAAGCAGAAGGACAAGTTTCCACCTTCATAGAAGTTCTTTTCAACGTTGATCCTCTTCGATGTCGAGACGGTGTATCGTGCACGGAGAAAATCGCCAGGTGGTCCCACAGTCTCCCACCTGCACGGAAAAGGCTGCGTCAATTTGGTGTTTCATGGTTTCAACGTCTACAAAACCAGAAGTGTAATTGAAATTTTAAACTAACATTTCAACATGAAGATGTCCATTCACAGAGAAACGGAAGAATACGTTCATGACTTGATACGACAAACGCTGTTTTTACATCAGAGTCCACCCCTTTTCGGCAAGACTATTCTTTTAACAACGATTCACGAGAAGACACAACACAACAGCTGGTTCCGACGGGAACCGGTATACTGTGAACATTTGCGATGCAGTGGGAGCTTTAGGACGAGCTTGCCACTTTAACGACAACGTTCTGAGCAGCGTTGCTGAGATTTACGGTGTGCTCTGAGCACTTGATGCTTTCATTTCAAGCAACAGCCTTGAAGCAAACGCCTCAGCTCAGTTTCAACGCAGTGTCTCAATAACGAAAAGGCTTAACGGAAACAACGCAACACTTCCTATTGATTCTTTATTTTTCAGTCTAAATAATATTTTGAAGTGATAAGCCTAGTTTAAATTCACAGGCAGGTCGTTCACGACAAAAATTTACTCGGGTTGTGAAGAAACAAGAAGTTCACGCTTTACGACGAAATGCAGTGAATCCGAGCACCGCGCAGACAAAACGAAACAAACTTTTAATTCAACCGCTATGACTAAATCAACAGTTAAAAGTTTTTCGTAATTTGCAACTTTGGAATTATTTCGAAACTTGACAAGTACCTGAAGCGTACTCTAATACGAGAAAAACACTGTCCTCGGTACTGTAGAAACGATGGAGCTTAACCATGTACGGAACATTGGTAGGAATCACGGCCTTCCGCAGCCGCGAGCGTTTCAAGCCCGATTTTTGCAAAACCTGAAAAAGCAAACGGTTGTAAAAAATTTTCCAACTCTGCAGCGTGTCCTCAACGTTCACTTCAATATGCAGTTCATCGCACTCGACACTTGTTGAGAGTCTTACCTTCGCCGCAAAATTTTATGGCATACATCCGCCTAATCAAGCATGCGTTAACTTTTGAATTTGGCAGAGAACGCAGCTGTTAATTTAAACATTTTCTTTCTGTTTCCACAGTTTTCGCTGCAGTAATCATTTTTTAAACGCTTCAGAGCTTTTTCACAGAACACGGTGATTTTGCCCACAGATACAGAATGGGTAGAGTCAAAATATTTATAGATGCCTAACCACCATTGTGACACATTTAACATAAAATATATTTAAAAAAGATGCAACTTTACCAGACAGGATTTGCTGAGAAAATTATTATTTTTTGACCAAATGTTCATTCAAACTCTCATTAGAACTAACGATCCCACTACAAGCAAACTTAATGTTTGGCTGAGAAAAACATGAAAATAAGAAAAACAGATTACTGAGATGCTGCAAAATTCCAGCAACTTAACTTTGTGACCATCACATCACGAAACTTAAATATCGCTGCTAGTGGAGCAGAAACAAGTTTTTTCAAGTGACGCCAAACCCTGTATTTGCAGCTGCAATCTGCCAAAAAGCCAGCGTTCACCTGTTTCAAATTTTCCAGAAACATGTGCAAACAACAACTTCTCAGTATTGACAGCGTAAGACGCTTGAGTTACAAGAACTCGCTCACCTTCAGAACGTACGTAATGTTCGCTGTGGTATCTACAGCCAAGATTACTTTTCCAATAATTCCCAACACCTTGTAGCACATCAAGTCGATAGAACTATGTCGTGGACTTGAAACAGCTTGATTGTCTTTCAGTCTACTGACGAGATTGTTTTCCAAAGTTCCCTCAGTCGGTTCGTTGGAGGAACTTCTGTCTCTTAGATCGTCAGCATCATCGAAGGTATTCTTGTCTAATGTCTGGTCAGCCTGAACAATAGACATCACCGCAAGTTGAGGGGGTAAAGTTTTTAGTTTTAAACGTTACGTTATGTTCATTCCCAGGCGTGAAAAAGCCATTCGTGTGGCAGGTTTCGCAGCACATAGCTGAGCCGAATGCCCGAGATGTAGAAAATGTACCATATAGTCACAAGATCAATAATATAAAGCCGGTAGAAAACACTGCACATGAGAAGCTTTGCTGACATACCTGAAAAATAGATTTTGCCGCAGTCACTTTCCACACGGCAGTGTCGAAAAAATTTTAAAGAATAACATTGATATTATGACTTCTTGAAACATAATAGTATGCAAGCATAGCACAGCTCTTTAGCTCGCTCACAACAAAATGGAGGCCAAACCGATTCAACAGTGCACCTGATTGTAAGCCGTCCACAATGCTGAGTTGTTGACCATGTTTTTCAAGTAACTATCTTGTATTTCTTCGATTTTCTTCAAATACTTCGCCGTTTTTCTTCGAACAGCTTGTATTCTGAGTTCATCCGCATCATCTTAACAGTTAAAAATACATTGACAGCATCGTTTCACTGAGAGCAAATGATCGGATAATGACTGCGTTCCCTTGCACCTACTCGGCATACAGTTTCACTGCTATGATTCACCATAACTGGCAGAAAAACGGACTGCAAGCTTGTAGATATGACGTCCTGACCTTCACTTTCGGTAAAGGGGTTTTCCCTGGAAAACGGATCAGACACCGGGCAGTTTGGACTATATTTAAGACAGTTTCATAAAACCCAAAAGTGCTTCAATTGTTAAATCCGTTATTTATCTTCATAGTTTCCGAACGTAAATTTACGAACTTAAAAGAGAAAATATTAAATCCGGTATCCAATGGAAACCAGATCCGTATTTGTAGTTAGCTGTCTTTGTTCCGTAAAAAACAATTCCGTACAGGTACGTATGCCAGTACCGAATGTGCTGACTACAAAATGAGCTAAATCGTTTGTGACGAGCGTACGTTTATGGTTGATCAATGTAAAGCAGTTTTGGGTTAAATCCACCGACCAGTAAACCGTCAAAAATACGTGTGCCGTCATGATTCAGAGTCTAAGTGCATTTTAAAAAAGATCTTGACACCCAGTAGTTCATTGGCGCGTGTCAGGTCACAAAGCAGTGCCGATCAGGCCTTAACCTCAGACGGCGTCTTCCAGGAGGTCGAAGCAAATTAAACATGGGCGTCAGTTAGGATGTTTTGCCGAATGAGAAAGATATTTTTCGGCGCTCACTGGCAGCACAACCTGAATAAGCGTGTTCTTCACGGGTGCGATCTTTAACGGAAGATGTTCACGTCATTGATCACATTTGTCAAATTGTTTTATCTGCAATCAATCAACAAACACAAGTACAAGCAACCTACCGCACCTTGAACGCCTTGCAGCAGTATCCTGACGGCCGACTTATAACTAGAAACAGCGTCTCGGTATTGTTCAGCATTCTCGGCACTGTGGGCAGCCGATATGAGCTTGGCTGCTTCCACCAAGTACACGCCTCTGTCAGTGAAATACCATTAAGTGAAGTTCCGCTACAATGCAACAAACCATTTCGAGCAAGATCTGCGCCACTTCGCATCACGTATATCTCAGCCACGTTGAGAAATCAACACATTAAGGACTGGGTAAACTTTAATGCGAAGATTCCAACAAAACGAAGGTTCAACAAAACTATGACATGACCCGGATGATTAATTTCAAGAAATGCAGCGAAAAAAATGATAATTGCGAAACGAAGATGACTTTGCACCGAACGATTGACGTATAATACGCGGCTATACAAATCACCAGTACCAACGCTGCCTTGGGCTGGCTAACTGCATGATGATTCTTGAGCTGGCCGCAGCGTAGAAACAGTAACGTTGGTGGGAGCGAGTGATCCTTAATGATTCGTATGACTGCTTATAAATGATTTATAGCGACGACAGCGATTTAAGGGTCCGTATGAACACCTGCGGACGTGGCAGGGTTTTCATCTAATTATTATCTGTCAATTATGCGCCATTTACTCTATTTACAGGACAACAAGTCGTCCAAAACAAGCATCTGTAAGAAAGAGATCAAGCCTGCAGGTGTCATTGCAACCTTTTGCAATTTGCAGGACTAACAAACGTTTTCACTTGCTCTTTCAGTATTCGTTGCGTTACTGTAATTGCATAAAGTAACAAAACGTACGCAGATAACCAATGGCATTTAAGTATTCTACCAATCACCTACTTCTGTTCATCGTCATTATCGTCAAGGAAAAAACGCTTTAGATCAAGGAGACTTCCCTTGCTTTCACCCAATGCTTCATTGCTCCTTTGCAGAGAAGAGTAATTTTTGGTAAGTTCGTTACAATTACTGTTCGACTGGCGGGAAAGGTGTGGAGCGGCGGTCGGTGAAACATTCCTTTCCGTGCGCGAGTTTGCTCCGTCCACCGTTGACGACTTTTCGTCACTGTCTTTGTTTTGCTCCAGCACCTGATTCAAGTAGGCGCGCGCTTTGGACGAACGTCTGTGTTCCTCCCTGGCAGCACCGATGCTGTTTCCACAAGACTCCGCGCTTTGAGCAGACGCAGATTGCTGACCTGGCTGTTGCATGTGGGCACCTGGTTCGATTACAACGTCGCGCAAAGCGTCGTAATTCGGGTATGGCCGCCCGGCCTTGTCATCGGGAAGTTCTGGTTGCATGACAGACGGTTCCCTAGCTTGATTTGCCGATCTCGAATGATACGCAGCAATTTCTGCTTCAGAGAGATTTACGTGCAGCGATTCCAACAGATCACCGTTTTCTTCTGCGTCAGACACTCTTGCGTCAGGAGCTGTGAGTGAGGCGCTACTGTCGTCACTTACAATGGATGCGTTCGTTGAGGCATCATTCTTTCCTTTATCTGATGTGTCCTCCGAGCCGCTGCAGGCGGGTTGCGCAGCAGCTGCAGCACTTCGCACTACAGCCAACCAGTCGTTTTGTGCCGCTTCATCAGATGTATCTGTTGATATATCGACGCTCGGTCATGACTTCACATTGTGACATATCGGTGTACCAACCTACCGCGTCTCTTGCATTGCAACTGTTTCCTCCGTTAACAATGAAGGCGCGAAGTCGTCAAAATCATAGCTAATAAATCTGCAGTGTCGAGCAAGGAAGACCATCCTAAAGGATCCTGCTAAATTACTGAATACAAAGGTGAGCGCGAACCATGTAAACCTAACAAAATGCTTTCGCTGCTGCTTCAATGTGCACTTAATGTACTGCACCTGCTTGTCCAGTTGATTATAATGATTAACTGGAAATAAAACAATGCGCTATTCAAACCTTTTACCTCAGATACAAGACTGAGGGATTTCTGCATGCAACGGATTGACTTCTGACATAACACAAGCTGAAAATGGAAAAAGGTTTTGATTTTTAAAATAAAAAGTTTCTACTTAGGAAAGATTAAAAATAAATAATCGCCATTAGCATATAATGAAAAAACGAAAAAAGATTATCGTTGACCTGTAACTACAGGGCCTATACCAAGACCTTGGGTTCTTTAAATGAACATCTTTCAAAACTTACTATGGGTTCGAATAACGATTGTTGCAATAATTTGTTTGCGCCTATCACACAACCTTTTTTCAGGAAGCTACTGTATGAACCATGAAAAATCCTGGCACGAGCTATCTTGAGAAACTCTGCCGATGCAAATGTAAACTTATTGAATATCGAAATTCGTTACAAGCGCACGACGCAGATATCTTATCAACCATATTTAGTCATCAAATGGATCTGGAACAGGCTTCTTTTCTGCCCACACCGTAGCACTCTCTTAGCTAACACACCGGTAACGCGATAGGTATGAAAATGATGTGAAGCGTAGAAAATATGTTGTAGCGGCTGACACCGAATTGTTCGGCACCGTAAGACAAATAACATTTCTGCAATAGAAAGGATCAGCTCCGTCGTACAATGCCAATGCGTAACAATGGATTTTGCTAGTTGTTCTACTGGGTGGGTCGATGTAACAATTAAGCAACACCAAAAATAATATGTTTCTTTAAATTCCCTATTTTTAGTAACACGTAGCAGTTACTATTACTGTCCAACTCCAAGTAAGCATCTCTTAATTCTAAATACTTTGTAATGAATCACACACGTTATGTTTGCATGGATTTTTTTTTACGATTGCAGGACTAAACTTGAGAAATTTTTCCTGAACTTTGAACCAGATCTTAGTCAAACTTTTACTCGTTTTGTCATTAATTAATATACAAACTTACACTTCGCCGCCAAACATCAAGAACGACACAGAAAATTATAGGTAGTAATTTTTAGCAGGGAATTCTCGGTCAGTATTCTGTAGCCACAAAAAAAATTACGTGACTTAAGAGGGTAATTTGCAACTGGCAGGAAGTACTATCTATTTAAACAAAACAAGCGTGAAAAACCTATTAGCAGTCGTAAGTATGAATGACAGTGACATCTCGCAAACAGTGACATTGGCAGAAAATTCTCTTTGCAGTGTTTGATATTATAGAACAGAAAACTTAGGAAAATCGTTGTGCACAATCATATTTTTACAACTGAACCGCACATACTTTTCAACACTAGAAATGTAGACAAATGCTGTAACTCGTATTTCTGATTTCTAAACGAAATTAAACCTCTAGCACTAAAACCCATATTATTAGAAACCGCAATCCTCTGGAACGACCTGCCGCAGGAAGTGCGAGATGCTGAGAACCTCTCCTCGTTCAAAAGACTGCCCAAACTCACTTCTTTAATTCTGCCTTTCCTCAAAATTGTCGTTCAGTATGTTCTTAGTGTATTTTAACGTATTTTGAATTCGCTTTGCATGTCACTTTCGCAACATCATTGTCCAGCGCCTTAGAGCAACATGTCGGATTTCGGCGCTTTATAAATGCATGAATTAGTATTATTATTATACTAAAGCAACGTTTCTAACGTGGGTCGCGAATATTTTTAAGGTACGCAAAGGTTTCGTTGTAACGATATGCAACTTGTTGTTTGGTCTTCAAACTTAATTTCAAATCGTAAAATCTGGTCATCGCAATGAATGTGCTTCTCGGAACAGCTTGTTTGTTGCGTATACCGTAATTTACTAATACTAAGCGTGCAATTTTTGGCATCCGAGTTACCAAATCAAATAGNACAATATGTTGTATAATATGATGATTGGCAATATGCATCCGAAGTCGCAACCTGAAGAGCAGATACGTCAGACCACCGTTGTACAGTCCAATCTGTCCACGACAATCCTGCACTTCTTGTCGAAATCCGAGGTGAAGAAAACCACAAGCGACATATTGTTTGTGTCAACTGACGCATTCGGTCGTTCTTTTTCTAACACAGTTGTAGTCTTTGATACCAGCAGCTTATTATCGTGAAGTTGCAGCCAGCAGTCAGGTGGAAATATATCCTACCTCCAACAGTATTATGATACTTTTATTTCTATTCTTAACATGGACAAGAACCCAAGTATTGTGAAGAGTATTTGAAATTTGGTTTTACCTCCATAGCTGGAAAAAGCACATAGAAGCCATAGTGTGTTTTGTGTAACGTTGTTCTGAGTGCTAAGTTTGTGAAACCTTCGAAGTTCATACGGCATTTACAGACAAAGCCTCCTAAAACTTCACAAATAATTAATTCTAGTTTCAAACCAATTGTTGTCCAAGGTAGCCTACCAGCAGTTTATTGTTGTGCATTTGCGGTCAACATTTAGGAAGAAATGTATTGCAGTGTTATAAAGACTCTCAGTGCTTTGTCTATCAAGCCTTCGAAGATGATACGGCATTTCACGCCAAATAAGGGTTTGAATTCTTCCGACGGCATCACGTTCAGGCTTTCAAAAAGAGTTCAAGAACTTGTTCTTGAAGCAAAAGGTACTCTGGAAGACTTAACCCTCTGCATAGACATGTTTTTGTCACACGAAGTTCTTCTATTTCACACCTCTTTTTCGCTGGCTGTGGAAAGTAAGCGTTCGAAGCCGCGTTTTTTAGATGAAGGGCGAAATAAAGCTAGTCTCAGAACTGAAAGCAAACGAGTTCTTATTTTACATGAGTGACAAGATTTGGTTGAAAGGTTTTGATTTTTGGCTGAAAATTTTGAAAAATTGAATAATTAAAATCGAAAGCTACAAGGAAAGGGTACAAACATCATCCAGCTTCGCGACGAAACTGCAAGCATTTGTTTGAAGTTGTAAAATTGGCGTCGTGAAGTAATACAAGGAAACGTTGCTATGTTTGAGAAATTGTCAAGTGTTGTTGAAAAAACTGAAGAACGTGATGAGAGTTTGAAGACATCTATAATAGACCACCTTCAACCGCTTCAAATTGAGTTTCAGCGACATTTCCCTGAGCTCGAGGAAGAAGCTGCACTTAGATGAAATCCCTTCTCTGCCTCTTTGGTTATAGCCAATATTTTGATGAAGTACAGTACCAATTTTGTGATCTTCGGAACGATTCATCAGCACATGATATTTTTCATGAAATGCCACTTTCTCGGATCTGGTGAGCTGTACGCGAATCATACCCACAACTATGAATTGGCTTTTCGAATAGTGCTTCCGTTTGCCACAATACATCTTTGCGAGAGTGTTTTTTCAGCTCTAGTTCACGTCAGAACGAAGGCACGACGTCGAAGGAAATTCGAGCATGATATGAGATTAGCACTGTCAAACACTCATCCACGATTTCGAAGTTGGCCATACGGTTGCAAAGTCAACCGTCACATTTAAAATGTTTGTGAAATTCAATTGACGTTTGAAATTAAATGTTATAAAAGGCATTTTTGTTGTAAAAATGTTGTGGTAATTCGTTGCATTTTGCTGGAAATGCATTTTGTGATGATCATAATGGTTATAATATCGTATGTATTGAAAAAAAAGCAGGAAGGTGGTCGTAGGTTGAGCGAAAATACCAAAGGGGGGTACGAACCAAAAACGGTTGAGAAACACAGCATCAGAAGGTTACGGCCCTCCGCTAAACGCGGCCTTCTCAAAGTGGCCCCCGAGCCAAATTAATTGCCCACCCCTGCTCTGGAGTTCATTTACATAAATTTTTTATTCAAAAAGATGTTTGCAGAAAAAGTTAAGTTTACTCTTAATGTCTGATGCAAAACAACTTTTCGTTTTTAAAAGGTATGCTGTTATTTCTCTGAAAAAATACTTCAGTTTTACAGACAATGTGTAGTTTGGCGGTGATTACCAACTTCATCGTTACTGGACTTTCATTAAAGCAAAAGAAAGCTGTGAATAGTCGGAATATTCTAAACATTAACGTAGCTGATCAAAGGGACCAAAATTGAAGATGGGCACCAAGTTCGAATAAAAATTACCTGTTTAGTCAAATCCTCTGGCGGAATAGCGTTCATTTGTTCCAGATGTGAATGTAGAAGAAGCGATTCGGTCAGAGGGACTTGCAGCCACTCAGTCACAACATATCCAAAAGAGCAATCGTCCGCCAAAGCCAACTCACGACAGGTTTGACCAAACTTTGAATCTCTACGTGATCAGATATTTTAAGACAATTTGAAACCGGTCAGCACGCTTTTAATGATGCTGCGAGCCAGGGTTGATTGATTTAAATCATTATTTAAATCAAGCAATAAAAATCAAAAAAATCAAGCAAAAAATCATGCAATTTTAGAGTTTTTTGTGGTGTCTGTGACACATTTAATTAGCATTCTAATAGGTTTTCATTCTAATAGGCTTAAACGGTATCAGTGAAGAAGGCAAAAAGTTCTTATGATGACACAACTTGAAACCACTTGAAGTTTTATCAATCATAGCAACTGTGAGGTCACAGATTCTATGTCATTTAACCGCAAGAATGACATGTGGGCTGAAATCACTATCCCTTGCAGATTAAGAAGTCACAACTGTTACAATCCCACAAGTTTGAAAGTGCAGGCTGTCGTAGGTTTGAAGTTGCATTTAAATTTCATCAAATATGAAGGCTGTTCACTGTAAACATAGCTATAGAGCATATTCTTGGTTGATGAAACATATACATTATTGTTATTATAGGTTTTCAACATCTATGCGTGTATGCCATGAGTGTTAATGAAATTACTAAACTGGCAGTTTCAGTATTAGCATTTTAGTAAATATTTCATTTCGTACACCGGCACTGGTGTTATGAACTTATTTGCATTAAGGGATATTGCATAAGCGCAGAAAAGTTTAAATGAAAGTTCAGATATTTCCAGTAAGGGTTGATTGATATAAATCATTTCATTTAAATCAGTGATAAAATAAAAAAAATCATGCAAAAAATCATACGCAGTTTTGAAGCTTTCTGTAATTTGTATGCCACATTTAAGTAGTATTCTAATCGGTTTCACTTATTAAAGAAGACAGAGACTTCTTACGACAACACAAGTTATATAAGCAATTAAAGTTTTATCAACCATGACCACTGTGAGGTCACAGATTCTATGTCAACTAAGTGTAAAAATGATATCTGGACTGAAATGACTGACATTTGCAGACTGAGAACTGTCAGAATGCCACAAGTTTGAAAGTGTAACTGGCATGAAGCAGCCCTGTAGCCAGGTTAGGAGGGGAAAATAAACTCTTAGAGGGGCAAGATTTTTGTTTTTATTATGGTATATGTTTAAAACAAACTTTTCTGGGAACAACAAAATTTAGGGACACTGCACCTGAATGCCCCCATGGCTACGGGCCTGGCATAAAGTAAAAGTCACATCGACATTCCAGCAAATACGTAGGCTGTTGACTGTAGAAATAGTAGTGTTAGAGCACATATTTGACCCAGATTCATAATAACACATATATTATAGTTTTTTACCATTTTATGCAAGCAAGTTATACTTTTGCAGAAGCTAAACTAGTGAAAGCTGTGTTACAATATTCAATTTCAACAATATACTTTGCACCAAAAGGCTGGTATGCTTGTATTTTTATACAAGCTTCTTAACATGCCATAAAAGTGTTAGTGAAGTTGATGAACTGATGGTTTGAGTATTGCCATTCCAAAATATTTCGTTTGGTAGACCGGTATTGGTGTTATGAACTGATTTGCTTCAAGCGTGATGTATAAGTGCAAAGTAAGTTTGAATGAAAGTTCAGCTGAATTCTAGTTGCTGTACAAGGAGAAACAAAGCACAAAAAACATATTAAAACAAACTCTTTAAAATTACAAATTACTGCTTGTTAGGCGGCCACCCTCTACACATTGAATCAATAAGTAATTGAAATCAAACAAATCTGATTTAAATCGCAAAAATTATATTCAAATAAAAAAATCTGATTTTATTGACTTTTTGAAAAAATCATGATTTTTAGCAACTCTGGCGAGAACAGAGGAAATGTTTTCACAATCAAGCAAACCTTACCCCATCCATGGATTCATTCTATCCATGACCTGCTTTGTGATGCAATAACCTGCACCGCCAGTTCCAAATATCGCTTTGATTGGCTTTCCTTTGTATTTTGACTGTTTAAAATTTGACAAATGTTTCAAAATTAATAATTACTTCTTGAATGGTTAATTCTACGCGACCCGCAGAAATTAAGAAAATTTTATTTTCTAAGTTTAATTCTAAATTTCTATCGTACAAATGTTCAACAAACAAAACTCTTCCATCGAGACTTTCAAACCATGAAAAACACTACAGGTTTCCATTAATCTGTGCAAGGGTATTACATTTTAGGTACCGGCATGAACGGACGACTTTTTCTTCCAATGTACACAGGATCTGATGGATTGTGTAGATTTAAAACTTCCAGCAAACGTGGAACATTGACGTACGAGTCATCGTCGAAGTGGCACCACCACTTGCGTCTAGAAAATATACAAATATGTTTCGATTTGAGGGGTGACAGAGGACGTAACGCTTGTTTGAAAGTTCGGCAAACTCATATTTTTCAAAGTGTGACGCAATTCTTTTTCTGTTGCATAAACAATATCGTAAAAAGCTCAGAAAATACCAATCAACCGAACGATTTCAAACACTGCAATGACAATAAGGATGACGTATCGGAAGTACGATTATAGCCCGGCAGTAACTATCACAAACGTATTGTTCAAGCTTTTCGCGTGTGGCTGTAATGTGCATTTTTAGAACTTCTCACTTTTGCAAAACTTCACCAAATTTTCAAGTGCTTTTTGCAAGAGATCTTTGAAAATTACAAAGTTGGTTCCATTTCGAATGGAAGTACAGACCACACAAAGCATAGAGTAGTTGATAAAAAGTATGCCGATTTTGCGCATTTGATATAAGGTAACCTCGCGCGATGTTGGAAACACTGCTCGTTTCTGCGACAAGGTAGGGTCGGAGGGAAGTTTGTGACTGATTCCGTTGTAAACCTAAAGTTTTAAACCTTAAACCTACGCCCTCAAACATATCTATTACGCTACGAGGTCGCTGCCGTCTGATAAACTCAGCATTTCATCCAAGCCGCGTCATGCCAGGCGGTCCGTAGTTACTACCTTCACGCAGAAACGAGCAGTATTTCCAGCGTTTCCATCGTGCGAGGTTACCTCAGGTCAAATGCGGAAAATCGGCATCCATTTCATCATCTACTCGAAGGATACCACGTTCACTCGCTTTTTTTCAAAGGCATGTCTGAATGAAGTTGAAAAGTTGCACGGTTTCTAGCGAC
>JGI24159J19872_10002351_pt1 | contig 22402 bp, 19 predicted proteins | sample Ectturendosymbi4_FD_19872 | JGI IMG/M metagenome (IMG submission 19872) | reverse complement strand
TTGAGCCTTTGATCGACTTTCTAGCATTTCTGGTTCAAAAGTTATGATCTAAAATAAACAAATTAATTAATTAGCTAATTAGTCAAATATTTTTACTGACTTAGATCATAACTTTTGAACCCGAAACCCCAGCAGGTCATCCAAAGTATCAAAAGACTCGGATTATAGCCTAGTTTCCAGTAAAAACTTCAGCAAAATACACAAGAAGACTTGCCACACACAAGAAGACTTGCCGCATCTTTTGAGTGGGACTTGCCGCATCTTTTGAGTAGACAAGAAGACTTGCCGCATCTTTTGAGACTTTTACCGGGTCTGTAGAGCATACCGGACCAGAGAAATTCCCACGCAAAGCCACGTGCGTTTAGGCGTTTTTTTTCTGAAAATCCCCGAATCCTAGCAGACGCCAAGGAGTTAAATGCCTTATTGGTAGGTGTTAGCACTTTAATGCACTTTGCAGGCACAGATTTGATGTGTAAGGGCAGTGGCAAAATTTTGTTTCTTAGAACATGAAGTGTGTTTAACATTGTTTGAGCTTGGGTTTTGTTCTTCATATGCTGACCATCTTCTCAAATAATGCTGCAGATCATCCCTGCTGTTGCACAAACACTCATGCAAACCTGATGATACACCTATCATTTTAAAGTCTTGGCATATACCACAGTGGCAATCTTATTAAATCAATGCCAATACAGTTTTTTTTTTCATAAGAATGTACCACTGATTTGACGGATATGTACTTCGATTATGAAGAACTTTGTAGTTAGGATCCAATTCCACTCTTTGAGATGTAAAATAAGAAGCCCGGGCTTTTCTCCTTTGTCAGATGGACATATCTAACTAAATCAGATAATTCAAATATGTGTGTGTGGTTTGTCTTTGAAAAATGTTAACACTTTGGCATCTGGCTGCTTTTGAGGATTTAAAAAAAAAACGCCTAAAGCACATGGCTTTGCGCGGGAATATCTCTGCTCCTGTACGGGTTACAGACCTGGTCGAAGCGTCAAAATATGCGGCAAGTCTTCAAGTCTGCACTCGAAAAAAATTTTTGTTTGGGTGTTGCGGGTTTTTTGTGAGTGACGTCATAAGTGGAAGACTTTTAGGCCACCTTGGACCACTTTTCCTGGCCCTGGGCGCCAACCATTAGGTGGTAGTATTCCGCTGAAGTTTTTAAAAACTAGGCTATAATCCAAGTCATTTGATACTTTGGATGACCTGCTGGGGTTTCGGGTTCAAAAGTTATGATCTAAGTTAGTAAAAATATTTGACTAATTAGATAATTAATTAGTTTGTTTATTTTAGATCATAACTTGTGATCCAGAAATGCTAGAAAGTCGATCAAAGGCTCAAAAGACTCAGACTCGAGCCTAGTTTCCAATGAAAATTTCAGNGAAACACTTTGGCCTAGCGGTTGGGCTCTAGGCCAGGCAACATGAACCAAAATGGCCCCAAAATTACTTCACTTATGACGTCAGTCACAAAAATCCACATCCCCAAACCAAAAAATTTTTTTTCGAGTGCAATCTAGAAGACTGGCCAATCCGTTTGAGCCTTTGAACAGCTCTCTAGCGCAATCGGCGGAGGAACTAGGGCGTTGGCAAGGCAACCGAAAACTGCTGTTTTTTAGGCTGAAATCGAAGTACGAATATATCATACACCGACTCTCAAAGTATCAATTAGGCATTCACAATTTGTATGGCAAAATGTGGCAAAATTGGCTAAAACATATTTTTGCAAATAATTTGAAACTTATTGGCACTACACAAAAAATAACACCAATTTTGGTTTCGTTGAACCAAAAGACATGTAAAAACACTGAAAAGTCAGGGTTGCAATCACAACCGTCATTTGATAATTTGACAAATGTTAGACATGTGAAACAGGGATGGTGCATCAAGGTTGGCGATCACGACCTTCCATGGAACTGTTGTTATCAGTAAGATATTCATTCTTGTTTTAATTTATACTGCAGTAAACGTAGGTTCATCGAGATTCAATTTGACCAACGATTTTATCTGGATTAACCAAAGATGGTTGTTTCCAGCCTGACGTCATACTAGGTACTGAGATATCGGTAAATAACCTAGATTGAACACGTTTACGACCCAACGGCAGACTTTCACAGAAGCAAAATGAATTTACTGATGTCTTTGCAATGGTGCATCAGACTAGTAACCACCATATCCAGGCGGTTATGAACAATCGTAAGTTCATAATTTAAGATTACATGGCTGCAAAAAAATTTGGGATTTTGGACGGATGCAGAAATTTCTGCAACTGGTGCATAAGCAGTACACACAGGGATAATGCTCTTTGCACGCACACTCAACACTAAGGAATAGACTAACCATGGTGCGGGGGCATGCCTTGAGTGTAGTGTTCAAGGCAATATGCTATACCCATGTGTGACGTAATAATCGTTACTACAAATAGTTGAATATAGCATGCAGTTTTGGCCGTTAAATTTTAAACGTTAGTTGGTGATTCTGAGCACGCTTGTGTTGCATAGTGAAAGCTGGCGAATCTTTCCTAGAGACTAGTCCAGGGGTTTTCAACCTTTTTTTGCTCATGGCCTACTAAATTAGTAAGAAATGGCGTTGGCCCATTAACGTTCAATGAAAAACACCAAGTTTCACGCAATTTTGAGTTTATGGTAGAAGAGCTCTGTGGCCCACTGAAAACAGCGTCATGGCCCATAGGTTGAAAACCTCCAGACTAGTCAGTGCACTTAAGAACACATCAGTACAGAAAAATTCAGATTACAAGATGTGAAAAGAGCAGAATTTATCCAGAATTGGCAAAGATCTGGATTAAAAAATCTGGATAAACTGAAGATTTTTATAAAGAAATACAGTAGAAATCATTTGTACCACCAATTTTATACAGTTTTGGTCAAAGATCCGGATTAACTGAATCTGAATTAACTGAGGTTCACTGTAATTTTGTCAAGCAGTTTCTATCTGTGAAGTTTTAAGGTGGTGAATGAACCAAAGTGACTATGAATTCCAACCAATAGATTTTACAGTCAATTCCAGCACTGTATCAGCCACAAGAACAACTATAAAAGTTTAAAAGTCTCAAAATTGTGGTTATAAAGCAGTGGCTCCCCATTGAGCTACCAGGGTTTGAAACTTCCTACCAAGTTGGTGTTTGTTGTTCAGTTCATTGAAATTACTGATTCCATACACGGCTTTCGAACTGAATATCAGTGAAGCACTTCCCATTGTATAATCGCTTTTGGAAAAATGTTAAGCTGTGTGGATCGGTGCAAGTGTGTATCTCCATATTATTTTTCACTAGTTTTCATGCCTTCATCAAAGTCAGCATTAATATCAAGTACATTGGTAGACGCATATTTGACAACGTTTTAGCTAATTGAGAGAGTTTAAGATACCTACACAGTTTTCTATTAGCAATGAAGAAGTTGAGGATGCCTTCATGGAAGGCATCTCTAGAATATATAACATATTTGCATAACATCTAGAATGACTGATACTTTGCTGTGTGAGAACTTTCTTTGGGAGATGATATTTGACAACTTTTTTTAAAATGCATCCTTTCCCACTGCTCTCTTGTTTTATGCCAACAGTTATGTTGTTTATATGCACCTGATAGGTTTGTCGAGCAATTCTTAATCCAAATTTTGAATGAAGAAACAAACAAGACTTTCTGTGTCCACAGTATCTATCAAAAGGAATTATTCCACAGCAACAAATAAGACATTATTATGTTTGTAGCGATATTGTGACCCTGAAGGAAAAATAAGATGTGTGAAATCGGCAGAGGTAACCTGCTTTGCTTCACACATGTATGTTGAAAATGCAATCTGTTGGCCAATAGCTTTGCTTCTCAATAGACCAAAGAAAGTTCCTTCAACACCTCGAACCCTGTGGCGATGTCCAATGAACTGGACACTAGTTCTCATTGTCATGACCTGTAAATCATTTCATCACCATCAGAAATAAACACTTGTGATCAGCAGTCAGGTTTTTCTATAAGAAACAAAAGGCATTATTTCACAAAGAGTATATATATATATGTTAGCATTCGCAGCTCTTAGTCAAATACAATCTATTTGCTTTTTCAGGTCTTCAGTTGTTATTCAAATAGAATCTAAATACAATTGACTTTCCATGTAAACTGTTATATTACTAAAGCCATTGATATGAACCCACAAATTAATCACCAAATTTTGAAAATTTCAGAAGTGTAGGAAACATGCAACACTTAATTTTCTAATTTTGTCCCAAAAATCTTATCAAGAATGCTGGTGTAGCACACATCTTTGGCAGGTACCACTGCTGAAAGCCCATTATGCATTATCACTTACAACAAACCCTGTGTAAAAATCAGTTATTTAGCCTGAAACTGAGTAATTTTAATAAAGTCACAATTTTCATTGCTTCTGGCATTTAATACAAGAAAAAAAGTAAGTTAGCCTTACCTGATAAACGTTTCTTGCTTATTTATTGAGATTTTGATTCTTTTCATTCTAATGTTTATAATTGGCTGATTGAAGTAAAAACAATGTGATTGTTGTAAAACATCCAATTTTAAACATGAGAAATGTCTTATATGCTTACATTGTGTACTTGAAATGACATGGGCAAACATGGGAAATTTGGCATGAGATGAGCCATTGTGAAAGTCAAGGATGTCAAAAAATCTGTCTTTTTCAGTTGGGGTGGAAGAATACATTCTAGGGATTGCAGACCATTTTTCTTTTGCATTTGTTTTGAAATAATATTTGCATGTGAGTTGTTTGATATACCCAGTATGGTTTTGTGTGCTCATAAAATTCTATTATTTCATACCCATGGTGAATTGCAAGTTTTGTTTTGAGAACAAAGTGTTTTCTACTTTCAATCTCTTTTTAACAGTTTTCTATGAGATAAAATGAACATGAGCAAGGGAAATGAAAATGATGGAAAAGTCCTACGACTTAAAAGCCCTGCAGGAGCAGAAATGGCCACATACAAATGGCCTTTACCAAGATATGTAAGACTTCTGTCATGAAAAGTTGTTTTCAGTTGTGGCTCATTGAGTAAAAAAGATTTGTTTTTTGCATCTGTTCCTAAGTTTGTTGAATAATTATTGAAACAATGTTTGTTTTATGTAGGAAGCTCGTGATGGTGCCTTTGAAATCATAGATACAATAAGGTAAGATTATGAAAAAAGATTTGAATTAACTGTTCCATCTTTGTCAGGTCTTTGAAAGTTGTAACAAATTTTTGAGAGTTGTGCCAATCAATTGCTCCAGTCCCCACTTGCATTGTTTGGGCTTTCGCATTTTAGGTGGGTGTGCAAGGACTATCCGGACTTGGAAATGGCTATGCAGAAGCACATTTTGGCTGATTATGATACAAACAAGTGAGTATCTTTCTTTTCTAAAGCAAGTGTGTTTGTGTCGATCCTGATGGACAGCCAGCATTATATAACTTTTTGTAACATTTGTCACAGTAAATGTTAGGAACATTTGCTCAAGCTTGTGTACATTTACAGTTTTGAAAGCATGAAGGAGTTGTGTAACAAGTACAACAGAGCGATCGATTCCATACTTCAACTGGTACGTTGCTTCTGTAGCTTCCATTTCAACCAATGAATGAAATTCGATATCGCCTCTCTACTGTACGCCGTCAGGCTTATTGCCAATGTCCTTGCTGTTTCACGTTTGTCGCTTGTCTGGTACAAAATGTGCTCATGCTTCATTCTCGCGAAATCGGCGGGTGAAGTTCCTGCCAGTGTTGTTCGCGCGCGCAGCTACGACGACTTGCCAGCTACTGCAAACATGACACCGCTAATTGCACCTGCTGTGCTGCGGTGTAGGATTCGTACAGTCATTGGGGACTTAACCCTGCTCTGTTGCTGCTGCGACGTGTTCAGCCATGCCTTTGCGCTGACGCGCGATGCGAGTTCCGTACGTGCGCTGTTTGCTGTGGTTTAATGCGCTTGTGTTTTTTTTCTAGTGGCAAGGCACTAGCAAATCCGCGCTCCTGCAAACACAGCCGTCTGTCGGCCTCCTGAAGCATATCATGCAACAGGTAACTGTCTGGTGGCATTCTTCGAAACGTCGTGAGGTCGATGTGCGGTTATTATGCTTGGCTTAAATCGAGTCAATCTAGTAAAACCCAGACCGCCTTCTGCGTTCGGCTATACCTTGCTTTCGAGTGGAGATGAGGTTGTGGCAGTTTGATGAGGATTGTCAGTTGACATGTCAATTGAAATTTTTAAATCAATTTTACTAAATGCAAAAACCCGCCGGATCCGCCGCGTGAAGGAATGTATGTGAATCTTATTTAAATTTTGTACTACCGCATAGCCAGTGCACTGGCTCCTTGAATTAGCCACGGCTTGGCGACAAACTACATCACGACAATTAGCATCACACACACGCCTCATGTATCTGCAACAACGTTCATGTGCTACGGAGTCGATGTGTTGTTGGTTCGTGATTTTTCGCTTTGAATATTAACCCAATTAAACTAGCAGTAGTAACTTGGGTTTCCGGCTGAATTCATGCCATGTCTCACGATTCTCACTTTTTAATGAACGTATTACTGATGTGGTTGCGTGACTTTTATTGCAGTTAAAAACTCCATACCCAGCGTTTCTTCTGCTGATTTCGAATCGTGTGATTCGTTGGAAAATGAATTAGCAAACATGTGTGCCCTGAAAATTTCATTTTACCTTGCAACGTACCTGGGTCGAACGTCGCACTGCCTTTGTGTCTTGCGGAACGAACATCTCCCCGGCCAGTAGTGAATGCAGTGCCTTGACTTTCGCTTAGGTGTACAACCACAGCGTGTTGGAACCAGAAAAGCTGAACCATTACGAGCCCTTTTCACCGGAAGTCTACGGAGAGACTTCTTTTGAGCTCATAAACCAGATGCTGGACGAGCTAAAGTTGACCGAGGAAGATGTCTTTCTCGACCTTGGCAGTGGTGAGTCACGGACTTAGTTCTGTGCTTAAGGATTTAAAATAAGCGTTTTTTACCGTAACAGATGAGCTTCAGAATGTTCGTCGGTGTCAGCGTGGATGAGTGTGGCGTGTCGGTCGATCTCTAACACCGCTTGTTTGTGCTTGGTCATTTTTATTGAAATTTTTTGAGTCATCACTGCGACAAATCGCGTGGCCTTATTGTCGGTAGACGTTTTAGACTATCAACAACCTCAGAAAACGCATGGTGTAGCTTCAGGCGTGTTGCTCGCAATACTCTGACCTTTGGCATTGTGGAGAGGCTACTGTGCATATCTATCTACACAGCAGCTTCTCTGTTATGCATGGAACCATTGGATGATGCCTGTACTTGTTAGTATATAGTTTTCCAAAAATTTGGTATCATTTGAGATGTATGTATCAGAGTAGCTGCAAACTCTAAGCATATGAAATTAACAGGCTTAATGTTTAGTAGGACATTTATTGATAAAAATTGGATTGATGAGTTCAAACCTACGTGGATTCCGATTGGCGTTTGACCAGATCCTTAGACAAACTACCCTCGAGCTTTTTGTGCCAATTCCAGATCTGTAGTATAGCTGGGGCATTTTTATGAATTTCTCTAAGTAATGCTTACTGCACAGTCGTTTCGATTATGTTGGAGTATATTCCGACATAGAAAACGCCTTTTTATTTGAGTAAATGTCATTTCTATACCTGAAAACATAAACCTACGAAACATAAATTTTGAGTTCTTTCTGCACATGCTGTTAAAATCTGAGATAATTTGAAAAAAATGGTGAAGTTAATAGATTGCATAACGATAAAAAAATATTTTGAATAAATGCGTTTCGATCCGTGCCTGGTTATTTTCCCCCTTGAAGCTAAGTGCATCAACTCTTCATGCCCTTACATTTTTTGAGAAGTTTTTTTTTACTCAAAACTGATCTCGTTTTGAGATGAATTTTGAGAATACAGCTTCTCCAAAAATGTTGTTTGTCAGCTAAAACTTGGCACTTGTAACGGATTTTTCGCCAATTTTTTTCTGAAAATAAAGGGAAAAGCTAAAAACCATCGTCTGCTTTTTCGCGAACCTTACTTTGAAATCGTTGGTATTTCACAGTTTTCAAAGTATCATCTCCATTCTATCCGAACTTACACGTTTCATTTCCGCAACCGCCCTTCCCTGTTCCTGTCCTGATTTTTTCTTTTGCCCTCAGAAAGAATTGTTTCCCTGAAAATTGGCAAACATCGCTCATATTTGCCTTATTTTTTGGGGCGATAGCTGATCACCGCTTCCGTTCTCTCTGTGTCGTGCACCTGTGTGCTTGGGGTGTAGCAGCCATAAAACATTTGTGCGTGGATATAATTGACGTCGTCCGGACGCCAACCAGCGTTTGGCATTGGCCATAAGCAAAGCTTCTTTTATTGTGACCCGGCAGTGCCTTTTACGAGGCTGGAGCGGACTGAAAGTTGTGATGCGCACCTGTCTCGCGTGCTTGTTTTGTTCAAAGAACGCGTGGTATGGCTGTGAATGTAAATGAGCGATTGGTTCGTTTGTCTCGCCGCGCAGTACACAGCACCACAACCGCGAGTGGTGGTGGTTTGGTGATTGTTTTCACCGAGCGCGCAGAGACAAGCCTTTGAGTGACGGTCGACACATCAAGTTTGTTGCCGCAGACGTTTGTCGCCGTTCCGGCTCACAAGAAACTACAGTTTGCTGTGAACAATGTGCCCGGTCGAGCAAATGCAAACAGTGACAAAACGCATTTTGCGCCGAGTGAACCGACTCTGTCGCGAAAAGCCCCCGCGCTTGGCATTGAACGCGGGTTTTTTTTCTTCAAACGGCTCGTAGCCGAACCAGTTGCGCAAATAGACCTGCTCGTAGCGGTGACAACTGCTGTTGGTGCTTGTGAAGAGAACGATGCGCGCCATTGCGATCACAAATGCTTGGGTTACTGCAGTCCACGACACTTTAAAATGACGTCTTCCCCCCAAAAAAGCACAGCTATAAGTGCTCGCTTCCAGACGCGACGCAGACTTGGTAAACGTGCCGCATGACGAGCTTGTTGTTTCCAGGTGTGGGTCAAGTCGTGTTGCAAGTGGCAGCCGCGTCGCCGTGCAAGATGTGCGTGGGCATCGAGAAAGCTCCTCTTCCAGCCAAGTACTCGGCGGTAGGTTGTCGCAGTTGATCGGGTGCGTGAAGGAAACTCTAAGTTGTTCAAGCGCTCTTCGGTGATCTTGACGTCGCTCGAACCTGTCGAGTCGTTGAAAATCGTCAAACTCTTGCAACTTTTGTAGCGCTGCCGACGTATGTAAGGGCACGCTCTTGCATGCGAAACCTTGTTTTCTATTGTCCGCAGACTAGAACAAAAACATAACAAATCGTAGGCATAGCGGCTAGCGTAGGAGAAAGTGTGATCGACCTTGAAAGCGACTGATTGCGACCTTCCGGACTGGGGCGTGCAGTGCGTTGCTTTAAACCTAACCACGGAAGTGTGACGTCGCTTGCCATCAGCTGCGCGTCGCGGCGCTGTGTTCGTTTGCAAGCGCACGATGTAATGACGCTTGCGACTGCCGAGCTCGGATGTCTCAGCTGTGTGGTGATCGTTCCCTTCCAAGTCATACGGACTGAGCTGCGTCCTTCCCTTCAATGCATCGGTTCGGTGAGGTGTGAAATGCACTGTTTCGATGAGGTGCGAAAGATAGATATGTGCGAACATACTTCAGCGCCAGACATGCATGCGATGAGGTCTTGCTGAGATCGTTTTTGTCCTTGTCACTGGAGGGGTTAGCGTGGGGTGAAAGTTAACCCGGGTGCTTTTAACCGAAAGTGTGGTGAAAATGTAGTTACGGCCGCGATGGTTGAGGGGCTTTGCATGTGTTATTTCCCATTGTTCTTGATTCGGCCGTCGCGCTCACTCGGTAGGACTGCGTTGACGTTTCTGTTTGGTTCATGCAAGTTGTAAAGAAAGAAGACAACACGAAACTAAAAGACAATTTGCTTTCGTATATTCATCATGCACTTTGTCGTCACAAAGCAGCGGGAAACCAGAGATAACTGACGGTTTTTACTAATTTGAAATGTCATGACTGAAACACAACTGCACTGTTGCCAAGCAGTGGCGTCTTTATTCATGCACCTTGTTGCGCAGAGCATGGAGCGGGAATTTAAGAAGTGGATGAAATGGTACGGCAAGAAATACCGGCCATTCCGGCTGGATGTCGGCGACTTCTTGGAAGAGAACTGGAAGGATCAGATAGCCAGCTCCACGTGGGTGCCCGTCGCAAGTCGTGTTGTTAGCGCGCTTTCTGTTGTGTTACATCATGAACGCGATGGAGGTTTCGCCGAAGAAACAGCACACGCAATGGTTTTGTTTTGCTCAACGCAGGCAATGGTCTTGCGCGATGTGTATCAGGCAAAGGTCATAGACGTCACATCCGTTGCTTTATCAGACAAAGACACAAGCGTCGCATCCGCTGCTTTATTGCATACAACCATGATAAGGCTTCGACATCAGTATAACGAACGATATTTTTGAACCCGTGCACTTGGCGGTCGGTGCATCATTCGAAAGTTATCCACTAAGTTATCCCATCGCTGCGGCTGCTTTACAAGCTCTTGACTGTTGTGCGTTGTACTTTGCGCGCAGCGTGATTTTCGTCAACAACTACGCGTTCGGTCCCGAAGTCGACCATCAGCTCAAGTTGCGCTTCGCCAACCTCAAGGAAGGCTGCAGGATCGTGTCCTCGAAAGCGTTCGCACAAACCAACTTCCGCATCAGCGACCGCAACTTATCGGGTAACGGAGGAGCCTCTGTTCGCACAGCGGTCGTGTTGAACCTGAAAGGAGTTTGTAATCTCCATGGAAAATAACTGTGACTGATCGTTTTTTCGCAGATATCGGTACAATATTGCGCGTGTCGGTATTGTCGCCCTTGCGCGGGTCAGTCTCGTGGACGCCGAACCCCGTCTCCTACTACCTGCAGGTTGGTTCGTGCGCTTCGAAGTGCAATAATTAAANCATGGGTGCAGAAAAACGGCGCCGCGCGACCAAAAACGCGGAGTGCGCGAATGTGATTTGCAGCGATGTAGCGGCACCTACTGCCTAGCAGGGCCGCCGAGAAAAAGTTTACCGGGAGGTACGAAGACTGATACCGGACCCCCATCTTCTCGGGCCCTGGTTGAAACTTGTATAGTTTGTTTGTACAGTAATCACAATCAGCTGTCATGCTAAGATCTACGAATATATTAATTGTTATACTGGCAACTGGTTTGCACTAGTAATTTTGGGCTTCATCGCAGAAAAACTGAGAGGGCATACTTTCATCTTTCTGGGCCCCAGTACCTCCCGGGTCGGGGTACCATGTACCTCTTTGTACGCCTTCTTGTAGGCCCTGCTGCCTAGTTTATGATTTTAAGGATAGCCAACCTTATTTTGTGTGTGAATATTGAGGTAAGAAATAAATTGCACATTTTCTTTCGTAAGTTGTTTGCATTTTATACTTCATGCATATGAATGCTGTATGACAATGCTTATGTGTGTGCTCTACTTAAAATTTCCGCGTACTTCTAACATCCACAGAAAATTTTGCAGCCCTGCATTAAAGGTTCTATATGAATAAGAGCTGAGGATGCCTGGTCAGCGGTAGGCGATACGCACACTCGGTAAACATCGTAGTGTTTGATTCATTTCTATGGAAGGATAGCTTTCGATAGATACATAAGCAACAAATGTCGATGGGTGTAGCAAGTTTTGTTGGCAACGCGTCTTGTGGAAGATTTTCCCAAGCTCGAAGGAAAATGATAACAGATCGGTTGCAACGAAAGCTCAAGATCGCAATTCATCCCACTTGGCATAACAATTGCCTGTGTGTTTCCTTTCCTCGCTTGAATGTCTTTTGTTCTGTGCCGCGTGCATCGTCCAAGTTTGCCACGCGCCGCATCGCACGCGCGCCGCCTGGCAAACCGTCCTTTCGTGATTCACTGTGGTTGTGACTGAAGATTCGCGGTAATTCCGACAATAATTGAAGTTTTTTGTTTTTGCGAAAACAAATTACGCGATGGTGAAAAGCGTCGTGACGCAGGCACGTCTGGCTCTGGGCGACACGTGCGCAGGACTGTTGTGTTAGGTTGATTCTGCGATTATTTTTCGTAGCTATATGCTGAACGTGATCGAAAGCTCGCCACGCTTCATCCTGTGGGTGTTGCGACTGGTCTTTCACGCGTTTCCCGTTGTCACAGTAGTTTTTAAGTAAAACCTTTTTCACGTTCCTGCCAGCTTCTTACTCGGTCCGAACACTGTGACTGTGAAAGGCGGATAGAAAACCCCTCAGCAAAACAGGACGAATTGTCGGCGCGCTGTTCTTGGTGCGGTTTCGCCAGTGCAGCACCGCATCATCGGATGCAGTGCAGTGCTGGATGCATGAAGTTGAACGGCAGTACCTTTCCAGGCTGCTGTGCACTACTTGGGTTGCCCACGCATGTCAACTTACTGGCATATTTTAAACTGTTACACATTATTTATCGTCAGGTCTAGACCTGAGTGCTTACGCCTCCGAACCCTTGGTTTTATTAAAAAATGAATGTTAAATCGCGAGAAAACACCATACGGAACACGCTGTTTTTGTATCTTGGGAAGCTTGTCACCGACTTCAACGGAAATAGTTATGTTCAGAGTTGTAAGCCGGGCCGGGTTTGGGCAGAGTTGTAAGTCGGGCCGGATTTTTTCCGCAACGACGGACACTTGTCGCCAGTTACTGTTGAAGCAATCGAGTTGATTAAATCTCCAATAAAAAATGATTAATTGTGAATTATGTAGTCATGTTTAGTTTGCTACGCCACTGATACCCCGCAGTTGCGCATATCTTTGACTCATTTGGTAAATTTGGCTTTCGGGCCTAAACCAGGCTTCAAAAATAAGTGTCGTCTCAGGCCGGGTTTGGGCTTGTGATTTCGAGCTCAGGCCGGGTTTGGGCTTAAAAAGGAGGCCCGTTTACAACTCTGGTTGTGTTGATAGTTACATCAGCAGTTGCAACACGAGCCTTGGGTGTTCGTTAGTGAATTTGCATGCCGCTCTCGTTTTTCAGGTGGTCGATCGCACGATGCTCGAACGCTACTTCCTGTCTCAGAAAGATCCCAAGCTGCGCGAAGAGTTCGAGCTCGAGAACAGGCGATCGAAAGAGAGCAGCCCCGCCAATACAATGGTGAGTGGTTAAATGCGCCGCTCGATCTGTGTAGTTGCACGTCGGCGAATTCGTGCCAATGGCCGACCAACATGTGCTGTTGTTTCTGTCGTTGTTACGTCACACGCAAGCAGTTTGTGACGTCAAAATCTGTTCTCGGATCCGCCTCAGACGCCGGCACTAAACTTGTGTTCATTTTCAGTTGAACTCGTTGCACAAAGAAGACGAGCAAAAGGTATTTTTTGTTTTCGACCAAGATGGTGCTGAACGTAATGCTGGCTTGTTGCTTCCACTTTAAGCCGAGGTGTATTGGTTCTGCTAGACCAGGGATTCCCAACCTTTCTCTGACAATGTACCCCTTCAGAATTCCGACAGATGAGCATGTACCCCTAAAATTTCTTATGACAAAATATTTTGTCGTGTCTAATCATAGATATATTTCAACAATAAACATAATGATTTTTGAAAATAAAATTCACTGATATATGTTTAAATATTTGGAATTAAATAATGTATGAATATATTAAATATATTTTCCCCTTCTATTGCTGACCTCAAAGGTACCCCAGGTTGGGAAGCCGTGTGCTAGACTCTGCTGCGTCATCGTGTACTGGTCGTCGCCTTCTGTAAAACTCGCAGGGGTGTTGTGTCTGTGGCTGTAAAGGCAGCTCGCGCAATCTCTAGGGCTTGAAGCAACAAACTAATGAGGGTTGTATGAAGGCCCGTAGCCAGGTTTCAGGTTTGGGGGAGACAAAATGCATTTTTAGGGGAACGAAATTTTTGTTCTTATATGTTCAAAACAATTTTTTTCTGGGCACAAATTTGGGGCGGAACTGCCCCCGAATGCTCCCCCGTGGCTGCAGGCCTGGCTGTATGAAAGAAAAACAGCATACGCGCCTCCATTATTCGAAGGCTCCAGACCAGGTGTCGGTGACCCCCCTTCGTTTCGCTGCGCGTTTTGTTGCGACAATCGTTATTCTGTTGTTTGTTTTTTTTTAAACAGGTTCGCGCCAAAAACGAATCCCACGCTGAAAATGCAGAAGGAAAAGAGAACACGAAGCCAGTGCTGAGTAAGTTGCATCATTCCGACGTTCATTACGCTGTGTGTTCTATAGTATAGAGATAGGCTTGCCTCACAGTGGGCTTAAGCGTACGACTGATGGCAATTATGCAATCGTCAGGGCGCGTGTTGTTTCGTTTAAAAGATCAAAGTCACCGATAGGCGTCAAATGCTTACGACACGACCGTTATGATATGTCTGTAACAATCAGTTAAGAGACAAAATTATATGCTTTCGGATGCTTGGAACTATGATGTGGTGTCGTCAGAACTACTGAAGGCGACCAGTCCGATTTGGCAAACATAATTATACCATAATTTCCCACAGCCGCGGGTGTTCACGTTGCTGTAGTTATTTATTCCGTGATTTGTGCCATTTGAAAATCAACGTGTTTTGTGTTTTCTTACTGATTAGTAGTGTCCGCACTTTTGGCATTCAAACCTTGTAGTGCTTTGCTAAGATTCTTTGAAACCTTGTGTACCTTTACTAAAATTCAGTCAGTGTCATGCGCACTCTCCTATTCGAAACCTTCCTCAAACTCCTCCCAGCCTTGTTCGAACAAGAGCTGAGCGGTTGTGTTTTTTTCAAGTTGGAAATACTAAGCTTGTCTGGGTTTGTGTGGGGGGGCGCGGCGGTAGTTTGCGATGGAACTTGTAATATGCATCTCGGAACGTTTGCTGTGACTTCGTGTTCGACCTTCAAGCGTCGTGTGTGCGAGATCGATTTGTGTTTGTCCCGCGAGCGAACGTCACTGCGATTAACATGCATGGGTGCGTCACCGATGTGACGTTCTGTTGTTCCTTCATTTACAAACCCTTTTTTTCTTGCTGTAGTCATCGGGATGGAGTGATCTCAGAAAAACAGTATAGTGTGTGTGCACTTGCATCTCCCGTGTCTGCATCACATGATATGTTCCTTTTGAGAAGTAGAAAGACCTGTTTAATCCGAGAATTTCGTGTTTATCGTTTTCAGCTGAACTGTGCACATGTCGTTGACGGTTACACTTTAAAACTGCGCCACTTCAACATGCACGTTGTCCTGCGTCAACAGATAAGAATTCGGATATCAACTAATATTATTGCGCATTGCGGAACAAGTAGGTATGAGACGCTTTCGTCACTCGCAATTCGGTGTTTTTGCATCACGTGGAAGCAACATGTAGCGCTCTATTCTCCTGTCGCCGTCTTACTCAGGCGCGCCTGACAATACCCAGCAATTAAGTGTTTAAACTTACTTACGAACTGACCTGTGGTGATCATACGGCGCGCGAGTTTGATTCCAGCGAAAATTGCTTTGACGCTCGAGTTCAAGTTGCGTCACAGAAAAAAATTCCGAACGTTTCTGTTCCCAAGGACTGCTTTGTTTTTGCCTCGGCGGCTAAGATTTCACCAGATTTCGCTGAACTGGTAACACCACTGACGTCTGGAACGGCGTTCTGGACGACAACATCACATATCCACATTAAACAAAAGTGAAAAAATCACAGCTTGAAACGCACCTACAATCTGTAGATAGCTCATTCCTGTGTCGTGATTAGCTCGTTTCTGTGTCGTGCTTTCCTGGGCCAGTGGAGCTGAGGGATGTTAAGTTGAATCGTTTTCTGTGGTCGTATCTCACACAGCTATCCATTCATTTAACGCAAAGTCAAAAGGATGCCAAAACAAAAGTATAAAGTGAAGCAAAACTTCTTGCCACGAACAACCAAACGTTTGTAAGCATACCAAAGCTTGCATCGAATCCATATACGTCCCGAAGAGCAAGAAGGCATAGATATATCAGTGGTTCTTAACCGGGGAGAGCACGCGAGCCTTTCCGGCTCTACAACATGGAAAGTTTGATCAATACATCGACTAAATTATTGCATTTGCTTCTACAACTTGTGTCTTTAAACAGAAGACAAGTATTACTTAAGGGAAGCGTTGTAGAGAAAAAGTTAAGAACCATTGGAGTATATGATAGTGAAGTGATACTTGGTGAGGGTGGCCTGGATAGAGTTTTCAAAGTAAACATTCAATCGAAGTGCTGTCTCAAAGGAATAAAATAGCCGCCGTTGAAGGTCATACTCTTACAAACATACACACTCATCTCCAGAATCTCGCCATCTTGTTCAGAGGACCATGATTGCACTAGTGCTTTAACAAAATCGCTTTCATCGAGAGAGGTGCTTCGTGATGCGATATAAGCGACCACTTGCCAACTTTTTTAACAGTCAAAAAACCACCCAAAATAACGTACATCCATCCCAGTTGGGAAAATAAGTTTCACGGGCATTAATATTTCGTACTTGATTCCTGTTGGATTAAAAAATTCTGAATGGAATTTGTTAAGCACACTGTACCACGCTGTATAGAGAAAAAAAGCGAACTAGCCTCTGCCAAGTCGTGGATGGAGTCTCACTGTAAGCATATTAGTGTCGATGAAAACCGAGAATCGCACGTTCAGGAACCTGCTTCTTCACTTCAAATATGGAAAGTTATTGAGAAACACTGCACATAAAGAGCAAACAAAGGCATTATCAAGATTTGTCAAAATAAAATGAAAACGACATGGCAAAAACTGGAGAAAAAGCAAAATCGAAGGTCAAACAACTGTCCCTGCATTAAAATATTAAATGCAAGCTCATCAAATGCGCCAAGTGCTGCAGATATACTTATCAACTGTTTTGTGTTTTGCCAACATTGGACGTAACCTAGGGTCAGAGATGGTCCATTCTTCCAACACACGTGATCCGGTTGCATTGCATGCTGGAGATATCAACCCACCAACGTCTAGTGGCTGTCATGACGTCACAATCTCAGCGATAAAGTAAGAATTACCTTGCTAAACATCCACAAATACTGGTGCACACTAACGGAGCCTTTCTGGCTAAACTGAAAACGGCAAAGGTGACTCCTGTCTTAAAGTCTGGTCCTACCTAAAAATCCCCACAGCCTTGCTCTTTTTGTTGAGGATCTGTTTTGTCTTCATCGATGTCTATTTTTGTGAAAATCATTCATTTCCGTCTTACTGCGCATGACCTGCTACTGACTCCGAGTAGTTGGTCCAAAGGAAAAACTTAGTATTGACTAACAGCCACTGCGTCTTGACATAACCGCTGGAGCAACGGTTCTCGACTTTCATGGTCCATTATTCACTTACCGAGACCGTCGACACCCGTGGCCCCTGCCCGTCAACAAAAACGTACATTTCGTTTTAACGGTGATTAATGTTTAATAGCAATCCCTGTGAATGCCGCGTGGCCTCCTGCGGGACACCACCGGGCCTGAATGAGAAACCACTCGCCAGGCAGGATCGGCAACATTGGGCCTACTGTGTGCCGAGTGCTGGTTTCAAATCGTTCAGTCTGCCAACAACGTACTGTACGTATTTACATACAAGTCATATACCTTCTGTGTGAATCATAACAAAATTGACATGTAAAACTCGGAGTTTCTGCGTGCGATTGCTAATGGCTTGGCGTGCCAGCCAAGTGTGCCAAGCGTGCCGAAGGCTGGCGAACGACTAGTGGTTGATGCAGTCCATTTTCTCTCACGTCCCAGGCGTCGCGCGATAAATCTCCCGAATCAGAAAGCTATCCTTGGAATGTTGCAGATGTGTGTGGTGTCGAGTTACACTTTTTTGGGCAAATTTTGTTCCAGTAAGTTTGCATCAGTTTGTGTTTTCAGTTAAGTACATGCTGTTGTCACGCTAGCCCGGGTTGTGTGTGTAGGTATATTTTCACAGCGGTGACCTGCAACGCTTGCGGCTTCTGATTTTGTTTGAAGGCTGAGCTCAGACACAACGTGAATAATATGTGCGCTTTGGTTTTATATCCAACTGCAAACGTTCTGCAAATACGAGAAGCAAGAGGCGGAAAGACAAATCTGAACCCAAAATTACAATTGCTAAAACTAGTCACTTCCGGTACAAACATATTTGCCTGATGTTAACAATTGCAACATTAAATTTGGGCCTTCACTTTTTTATGTATGGAACGCTCCCACCTTATTCCTGCTGTGGCTCTTGCGGCCGTCTTTTGTGGAGCATAATCTTCATTCTACTCGACTGACCTGATCGTGTCTCGTTCTGCAGAAAAAGATGTTCATCCTAATGGCGTGGCAGGGTCTCAGCCTTCTGATGATTATTTTCCCGCTTAGGATTTCACTCACCGTCAGTTGTACTCCTTTCAGTATTGACTTCCTAAATGTTTTGTGTTTTTAACTGATTGAAATTGTTGACATTTTATGCTTACTTCAACATCTCTTCGTAAAGCTTGCCTCGTTTACCGATTCAGCTTTCTCGTCTTTCTCAAACAACTCAAAAATCCGACTGTTCATTTCTCACAACTCCTCGGTTCGTAGCCTTAGCTGCTGCTGCTGCTGGAGAGTGGAAGAGATGCGAACAGCTTGGCCAGTCAAGTTCGCTGGGTGCTTGTCGGAGTGCGCGCGGTTTCGACAGAATCACGTGACCTGACACTGCCGGCGGTGTCACGTGACAATGTTGTTGTTATCGTAGTGCTTGCGGCACGACACCGCGCGGTTCGGGCAGCGCTCGAAATGCCTAGACGCGCAACAGATTTGTAGTAATATGAAGAGCGCCGGCACCTTGGGCGCTTTGCTGGCTGGCACAGTGCAAAAGTACCAGCACATGAGTGCTGACCGGCAGAATGATAGCTGCAGAACAGGTTGAGAGTTGATGGCAAATTTAGTTTTTTTCTGGATTCGTACTTTGAGAAAAAAATATTTTGTTTAAATGTTGTTTTTGCCGCAGCATATCGCCGCAGTGCAGTGTTCTACATCAGGCCTGCACAACTCTGAAAGCTCGAAGGGCCAAATTATCAACATATGTTTGCCGCGGGACGCAAAAATCTATTTCATTTCAATGTAGAGATTTCATTGTAGTATGAAAGAAATTCTTGAACGACAATAACTTATTCGAGGTCGAGCTTTTGCTACATTTCTTACGTCCTGCGAGAGCTTTATCAATTATATGTTGTGCAGACCTGTAGTGCATCATAAAAATAATTACTATCGCTCATCAGTCAGACGCAATCGCCGCGCCGGTGTTGATTAAAGTTTGAGCTTTCTTTGTTTTTCATGTGAAGGTGCTTCAGAAAAGGATCGAGCTGTGTTGGGAGGAAAGCGGTTGAACGGGTTAAGGAAGGTAAGTTGCAATGGTAGCAGTAAGCAGTTCCTGGTTAAGGATTCGTTCTGCGAAAGGCGGTTATTTTGTTTCTTGATAGAAATAGAAAAAATAATTTGAATGATATTCTTGACGCTGTGCAAGGCTGCGCTCACACAGCGGCGTTTTGTTGCTGATTGCCGTTTTAAGCTGAAATCATACAGCACGACCTATTGCACTGTCAATTGAAACTGTGCTTTGACTGCTGCAACTTTGGGTTGTTGCCCAACATGGTCAAGTGTATGGTCTTAACTAATATAATTGGCCGTTTAGTGAAATTTCCGCAATGGCACGACTGTGTGTGCTGCATTGGCTGCAAATCACTTTCTGGAGGATTTTGCGTCCCCACGCGTAAAAGCATTGAAACATTGAATCTATCAGCGTGCAAACTGTCTTCTGCCCTTACCGCAGCGTAGTGTCGCGCAGTATTGCGTCGCGCGTTGGCTGTCGACAAACAAACGCTTTGTTGTTTTTGTGTCACACGAAGATGTATCCATTGATGAATTTTAGTCGAAGCCCCGGGGCGCGTGTTTCGTGGTTATTGCACAATGGCACATGTTTGTCTGAATTTAACCGTTATTAGTAAATAAATTTGAACGTTGTTAAGTAAATGTTACAATCTTCATTATTTTTTACGTAATTGCCAAGGTCGGAAGGAACCGACATTACTTTACCATTTACCAGTGCATTTTTGCTACATGATGACTCAAAAGCCTGTAAGTGAGAACCATTACAGTCGTCTTAAAAGACGGAAGATTTAATAAAAAACAATTGGTTTTTCGCTCAATTATTCATTCTGCAAACTCGGCGACAAGCCGCAGACTCGCAAGTGGACCATGTTCACCTTTGCGCGCGCGTTCCGAATTGTTTAGAAGGCCGTCGAATCCCCGACGCCCACGTCGCCGTCGAACGCGATGAAGGCGAAGCGGCGACGCAACCGAAAGATCAGCGATTCGTCGAGCGAGCTCGACGCGAACGACGGGTCCGACTTCGTCGAAAGTCAAGACACGAAGGAGGGCTCGGCCACTCCCGACAGCGACGCGTCGTCGGCGGAGGAGTTCTCGATCACGTCGCGCAAGAAAGCGGGCGCCTCCGCGAAGCGCGCCGCGCTGAGAACGAAGCCAGCGAACAAGCGAACGAGGCCGTCGCGAAACCGGAATGTTGACAAGACAGGACAGGCGTCGCCGTCGATGGCTGACGTAAGTTTTTCGGTAAATTTATTCTATTGAAACGTTTTATGGGCATTTCAAACTTCGTTTAAAATCAAAAGTTAGGAGAAGTCTCGGGAACCTCGTCTGGTTCGCCCGTTACGAAGTGGGGGGGGCGGTATTCGCGTACAGCGAAGGTGGGTGAACGCCGGAACCCGGAGTGGTATTTCTCGTCCGTGGCTCGTATGCAAAAGCCAATCGACCTAATTTACCCCATGAATATCGCAGTCGTCGGGAAGCCGTCTGTCTCACATCAGACCGTATCGCTTTAGCACGTCGCTTCGGGAGTCCGTCGTATATGCAAAAAGACCGACTATGCCTGTTTGCCATTAGCACCCGTGTTCTGTTCAAGCTGCGTATGGTTTCAGAGCACTTCAAATAAACCGCTGGCTGATGCTGCTGTCTCGCAGCAAAATGTCGTCGGTTTAACCCGGCTTCAGTGTACGCTTTGAAACTAGCTGGAAACAACTGTAGAAAGAATGACTTCTTGTCATAAGGACGACTTTCTTGCCTTACGGGCGTTGTTGTCATCCATAATGTAGCATGCGTGCGCGTTTGCAGGTCGCGAATGCTCCCGAAAGATTGGACGAAAATCCGGAAAATTCGCCCAGCAGAGCGAAGCGCGTACGTCGCAGCAACCGAAGACCGGTACCAAAGGTCAGTTACGTTTTTCTGCGTTTTGGAGCCCGAATTTTCGGCATTTCGGCGCCTGTTTGCGACAGAGCGGCCACTTCAGTATCATTGCTGTGGCATAAGTCGCTGTGTTGCGCGCTCGTGTGAGAGTGACGGCCGTGAAGGCTAGCGATGAAAACGAGACATAAACTTGCAGAACAGAATATCTGTGCCAGCGTGCGGTACATTTTCAAAAGTGGAGCCCTTCTTTGTATGCTTGAAAATGCGCAACCGATAAGAACGGATGCAGACTGCCGGCTTCCATCGTTGAAACTTGCGCCTTTGCAGAGGAGCCGTCCCGCCTCGCCAGCTCTGCCCCAGTCGGACACGCGCAAGCGAAACAAGCCGAAGCGTTTCGAAGCGGACCAGGCCATCCAATTGCTGCACGACACGACAGTGGGAAGCGACGTCAAAGGTAAGCCGACCGTTTTTGTTGTCTGCGGCGTAATGGATTGTGAAAACTGGTCATCGTCTCGGCAAAAGTTTGCCTGCAACCTTTTGCTGACATAAGATCGCTGCTTACCGTTGCTACGCATAATAATTGTTGTTCTTCTCGCAGTGGTCGGTGATCACGTGAACGTTGCCATGCTGAGCAAGCCGATCGTGACAACGCCGAACGACGATCCGCTAGCGGCGCTGCCTGCGGAGCAACTTTACGCCCTGGATAACATGCTACGTGAGTCAAGACAGCCATTGACATGTCGCTGAAGCGCTGCTGTGGTCGAAACACCAATTGAGGAACACTGCGCGTCAGTGTACCACCAGGGTTATCGTCACCTGTGAAAATGTGTTTACATGATTATGCACCGCTATCGATGGAGTTCTTTTGCGCTCTTGAGCAGGGTTCCTACGGAGTCTGGAAAAGTAGGGAAAAATTTGGTCATTTTTCAGCCTGGAAAAGTATGGAAATTTTTTTGGTCTGTTCAATCTTTTGACATGCATTTCCATATTTTATTCAGGATTGATACTTTTACTTTCAACGTGGTAACTGCCATAGTGCTTGTATTCGACCTGGGTATGCCATTCGTAAAAGTTTAAGACCGGAAAAAGTATATAAATTTGTATTCAAAATTGCGTGGGAACCCTGCTTGAGGCATACGGTTGTCAGTGATTTTGCCTGACATGGGATGACCTCACAGCTGAGCCACAAACTTACCTTAATTCGAAACAATTGTGTGATGTC
>JGI24159J19872_10002349_pt1 | contig 22402 bp, 25 predicted proteins | sample Ectturendosymbi4_FD_19872 | JGI IMG/M metagenome (IMG submission 19872) | reverse complement strand
ATGCGCAAGTTTGAATCATCGCAAAAAGATGAAAGCAGAGCCCAGTCGGCTGATTCCTCTAAAGCCTATAGAAAACGTAGAGCTTTTTGTTGTCATATTGCGGCAGTCTTAACGTTTTCTGTGCTGTGTATTGCACAGATTTTTAAAAGATGTGATTCTCTAAGCTGGTTTGTGCATAACTTCGGGGGTGAGGTTACACGTACATGTTCAGAATCAGCATTGAACTGTCAAAATCACAAGGTTCAAGCTACAGAACAGAAGGTTTTCTCCCAAACACATTTGATGCAAAATACAAATCTGTCTTTGGCTCAAGGCTTGCCTGTTCACAAGGCTGCTTGCAGGAATCATTGCTCCTTTTTCGTTATATGCTGTTGTTTTAACATTGAATTTGTATTTTAAAAGCAGATCTTGAAAGCGCAGGAAGAAGTAAAACACTCTCTGTGGATTTCAGTTTGAAACAAGAACGATACTAAATAAGTTATTCTGGTGCACAAATGTTCATTGGTACAGCACAGCTAATTGAATGATTTCAAAGGTTTAAGCTTTTGGTCACTTTTGGTCTTGTGTTACGTAGATCAACATAGGAATGATTCTGTGCAGCTGTTCTTGGCATGTATAAATTAACATATTTGCTGTCCAAAAGCTCTTGACAATGTGCATTTATGATTTTTTTATTTACCTTTTTGGAAACAGTCTAACAATGTGGTCCTAACCTGAATTTAAATAATATTTGGTCTTGGAATGACAATCCAAACTCTTTGTAGTTCAGAGGCTATTTGAAAGCATGGCTCCTTTGAGTTGGTTCACCTAGGCAGGAGCAGGATCCAATAACAGTGACTGTGATTTTGTGGAATGTAAATGCTTTGATATGCTGCTAAATGCTAGGAAAGCAGGAAAGAATGTATTAGAGGTGCTTATGTAAGTATATTTAGGCATATTGATAAAGGTTAATTGCTTAATGCTAGTGTTGGCTGCTTTTATTGTCTCACATAATGTTTCCAACAAAGTGAAACTTTTGCAGAAAAAGTTGCTCTGGTAGGCAGAGGCTTGTTGCAGTTGCATGTAGCCTAAAATGGTTTGGAAATGATATGTTGGCAGTTGATTAATGCAGAGGCAACAAAATGGTTGGTATGATCACTGCTTTAGCCTAAAGCTGGAAAACGCGTAGCAGTCCTTCTGAGATTTGAATTTCCTGCCAAAACAATCCAGTAGCTATAGATATCGGCGTGGATAAACTACCTGGTAACGAAAGTGTTAATAACCTACAAAATCAGTATTGTGTTGTCCTTGTTAACAACATACAAGTTAGTTGAAAAAAGGTGCGTAATTTATATCCATGTGTCCCAAATCCATGTTCCAGAAATGGCTTTCTATTTCAGTGTTAATTCGATCATTGAAGCAAAATTGTTGTTTGCTGAAACATCAAGATGCATTGGCTTGTTCTAATAAGATCATGCTTTCAAGTGCATATGTGTTATCTGCATGATCCTCAAGCAGAAACATTTAAGAAATATAGTGCGAATGTTAACTGGAAAAAGTACAAGATAGCAATACCATGCCAATGCACCAAAGGCAAACTCATAACAATATAACACAAGCATCCCATTTGAAATTTTCAACGATTTGACCAAGTTTTAGATTCAGAAGTTCGTAATCTAAATATGATTCAGTTTTATAATGCAATATATAAATATTTTTTCTGTGTTTACCTTATGAACTTTAAGTAAAGGTGGGCATAGCAAGAGCTGGATGCACAGTGGGCAATACAGCTATGAATCACTTACTGTTTGCTGAAGATAAATGTGTATTTAGTCCTAGTATCAGTGGTTTTCAACACAATAATATATGCTATGATTGTGTTGCTGAACATAAAATCGTTCCAAGGCAGTTGGTGTGGATGTCTCACTAAAAAGTATAAACAGTCTGCAGCACTAACAGTTTCCATAAATGGCAGAAATGTAACTTTGCCGAACTAGTCAAATGTCATGGTATATTACATGATGCCTCACTGATAGATAGGCGCAAAATCACTCTATTGTGCAGAAAACAAACTCATAGGCACCTTTGCTCAGTGACTTTCTACTGCAATTAAAACACGGACATTTTATACCTATTTATGCTAATGTATGTGTGCAGTGTCATTTATAGTGCATGTACAATGCCAATTTACTTTTGCATTAACATCCTAAGATTTTAAGTGTATGCCCACATTGTTTCATTTAATAGCTCTAGGTTTTCTGTTAGCTTTCGTGGAATCAGCTGACTGCGCTCTACTTTCATCTTGTAATGATTCAAACTTGCACATATTTATATTCAGATAAGTACTCTCCACAATGCGGGTAAGCAAGGAATCGATCAGCAAATTTATTAATAGGAAAATTAGTTACCAGAAAAATTACATTGAAAGAATTTGCCGATCGGTTCCTTGCTTACCTCCACTGTGGAGAGTAACCACATTTTTTCCAGCACAACACTGGTGGCCTTCATTAGGAACAACCCATATGCCCAACCATGTGCATCTATGCCCAACCATGTGCATCTTCATCAACTTTTTTGTCTGCTCACTACATGTGTCTGATGCTTTTCACAAATCTTAATCTCTTAACACTACATATTGCTTGTGGATGATAATGTCCAAATGAAATATATCCTGTTGATGCTTAGCTTAAATGTTTTTATCTCTTCCTCAGCATTAATGTGTCTACCAACACCTACCCTGTGATGTGTTGTACCTATGTATTTTTGTGTGCTGATGTACCTTTGGAAGCTGCTATGATATGGACCATGTGTGTGAACAAACCACTTGCTGTCCATTTTCCAGCCAAATTCGAAAATGCATGCAGTTGTTATTGATGATGTCGATAATCGGGCAATGCAACCAAAACGACTGGTTACAATATTTTATGCATTTATGCATCATAAACAAATCAAATGATCAACTAAGTTATTTTCTAGTGATAGCCAAAACATTGTGGTTTTGTCTTACAATATCTGCGCCATTGGCAAAATACCAATTTCAAAAGACCTTAGCCAAGAAGGGTCATGCTATTTAAGTAGGATGGCAACAACATGAATGATCTTAAGTCTACGGCAACCTTATTTCATACAAGCTGCATAGTCAAAGTGTTCATTATATGCTGTACTTATGATTCAGTACTAATAGCTGCTGTGTGTTTCTTTTAGAAATCATCTCCCAATGTGACATAATCTTAGCCTAATTGTGGATATGTGCATTTAATTATTGTATGTTGCTTAATAAGTTGCAGTCCCTAGGAAACAATAAGCAATCATATAACTCTAGCCTACCCAAACTACCTACCCACAGCCTAGGCTTGTATAATGTACAGAGATAAAATGGCCTTCTACTGTGCTTGAATTTGAGTCCCACTCCCACTTCCACACAAGCTTCATACAAATGTCGTACTGTAGCTATCGCCTGCAATTCGTAGAACTATCACTGCTACTGAGAAAGACTGGGCTATATCTTGTAAAAGTGTCTTCAAAATAATGTATCTTCAACATTACATCCTACTAGGATTAGCCTAGCTTGAAACTCAATGAATGATTCTTGCCTTGCACAAACTGTCATACTGCAACAGCCCATGCAATCCCTTTACACCCCTAAACTGGTCAGGTTAGTAACAAAACAAAGCTTTTGGACAGAGTAACTCAAAGGACAGAAGTTGTCTCATTCAGGATTAGCGGTTTTCTAGAGATCTTAGTTCATGACAAAGGCGATAGTTAACCGCGCTTACCACCCTACCCCCGAGACTGCCCCTTTATTTCTGATGCCTTCTGCCAACTTCGGATTGTTTTTCGCGTTGTGGCCGTTGCGATCAGAGCTGTCAGAAGAGCTCTGAAGGCAGCGGAAAAGCTGTCAGACAATAAAACAAACTAACATGTGCTGATGACTTCGGATTACATCGGCAACGCGCCCCAGCCTCGCCTTAAGCTGAAAGTGCTTCGATGCTACGTTACGAAAGAGACCAGATCCGCAAACCAAAAGATACACTGTGTGAGCTTCGCCGCTTTATTTCATACATCCGTATGTGCGAACACTTTGTCAGCTGGTTCGTTCAATGCTTACGGTTCCTGCGTGAAAAAGTTCGCGAAGTTTCTTGCCGATTGCGTCGGCGTCTCTATCGGTTGTTTGTGGAGCAGTTTAGTGCGGCTTAGTGTTGGTACTTTAGCGTTGTTGCGTCTACTTGGCATTTTTTCTGACTACAGATCGTCTCTGCCATGGACAGGAACGCCGGAAAGATACGAGGTAGGTTGCGTCAAAACGAAAGTCGCCGTCAGATAATTGTGATGCTATAACGAGACTATTTCCATGAGTTTTTCTTTTGAGATCGCCCAAGGATGTCCCACGTAAACGAGTTCAATGGCGCAGTCGTTTGTTTCCGTTGAACATTGTTGTTGGTGTGAACGCGGGTGCAGAAAGTTAAACCGTGGACCTGGGTTTACTTTTTCGGTCATGGACCGAATTTTTTTTGAAATGACCGAAAAAAATTGAGTCAATGCGGTCATAATGTCTGAGAAGGTAGTCCAGTGAATACTGTCGCAGCGAGTAACAACATTATTATTATTGGGACGCATGGCCAAAATGTCTCAACGAAAGAAGAAACCCAGCCGTGGAGTAGAAAAACGTAGAATGCTGGAAATTAAATGTGATGCCAATTGCGTTTTTCGCCAACTTGTTTCCAGGGAGTCGCGGGTTGGTAATTTACTGTAGTTTTGAATCGTATAGCTTACCTGATTTTTTTTTAAAAGACTGGATTGCTCCTGAGCTGATCTGGCATTTTTGAAGAAAGCCCTGTCGTTCTGATTGCTATTTTTCATTTGCTTTTTTTGGAATGATTGACTTGCTTTTCAATTTGTTATTCGATTCCTTGCGTTGCCTCCGCGCACTTCACTCCAGTGACCAGGGCAACATTTTAACACGTTATAACACGTTATGTCGCGCACTGCAGGCTTTCCTGAACCAGCTGAAAGAAATGCTGCTCGAAGAAGGCGCCGAGCTCAGCAAGGAGGGCCACGCGAAAGAGGCCGCGATACAGTTGAGCGAAGGCATTAACATTTGCGCTTACATGCAAAAGGAAAGCATAAACGGACATCTGAACTATCTAGAAAAGCTGTTGATGGAAAGGGCGAACTTGTTCGTAAAATCGGTACGTTTCTTCAATTGTTCTTCGTGTCAACAAGACCTAAACTATTATAAAAATCCTGAAAGAAATGCTCGTTTAAGTTGCTCGAGTCAGCCTGTCTTCGTGATTCGGCCCATGATTGCAATATACATACGTTTTTGATCGAAATAGCATTGCTGTGTGGCGGTTAATGTCAGGCATCATTGCTGTTTGCACCGTCCGGTAATCCTGTTGTGAAACATAACTGAGGTATGTGCACTTTTTTGAGTGCGAGAGTATCTATTGTCCAAAAGTGCAGAAGGTGACCGAGCAGGAAATTGCCCCACAGCCCCACCGGTGTAAGTGTGCCAGCTAGAGTTTGAATCTCGTACCGGTTCAGTAACACGGAATGTTTTCCGGACTTGCGTTAGCTTTGGACATTGCGATGACCAAAATTGGACAGAAAAACGGCGCCGAGCTCAGAACTTATTGTTTCTCCATTGTACTGGCTGGCTGCCGTTGTTTGAGCCCAGTGTTTCCCCGCTCATCACGCACTCGGCACACCCGAGATATTTAAATTCATCTCACGATATCTTTGTGTGGCGTTTCCGCATCGAACGCCGCCACCCGGTCACTTTAAGGTTAGGAATTGGTTCTTGCTGCGATTTCGAGCGCTTCGAATGATAACAGTTGCTGGCCAAAGCACATTGTTAAACTTGCAGAGGATTTCAGGATGCATAGAAAATGGAACGTGTTTTTTCAAGCTTTTCTGCCATGGCGGCTGCCCCTGTTGATCCCGTGTTGCTTGTGGCAGGACCAGCGATTAGATTCTTAAATTCTTCAGGACAGTGTTGGCTCGCTGCCCGGTATCAGTTCAGAGCTACCGTAGGTGGATGGCATTTGAATTCACATTTCCCGAAAGGAATTTCATTGTAAACCTCTCTTTTTTTCAGCGTAACTTTGTGCGTGCTTTGGAAGACACCGAAAAAGGTATGTTTTTTTTTATAAAAAATGTTGCGTTCATCAGATTTATCTATATGTATGCGAAACACCTGCTTTATGTTGCCCGTCATTTTTCAGTTTTTTGGTTTGTTCTTTGCTTGAAAACCTGCAGGTTCGGCTGATTTGCTTCGTTATTGCGCGTGATGCTTGCGTAATGGCAGTATTAAGCCCAAAATATTTGCAAGTCTGTTTCGGATTAGTCGTTGTCACGTAAGTCATCAGCTGTTTTGATATCAAGTTGAAGCGTTGCGTCCTGGATGTGAAACGTCATCACAATTCAAGTCGGCAAATCGGTGTTCTCGCTTCATTTACTTGTTTTTTGTTATCTTCATCTCCCTCTGCAACGACCTGCTCGTCCGACAGTCCGCACGACAGTGTTTTTCAACCTTTTTTCTGCAGCGAAACCATCCGCAAATGTTTTCGTTGCTCATGGAACCCTATGCAATGATCCAAGTGTCTGAAATGCTGCAACCGCATCGAGCTGTGGTTACGAATTTCGCCCCAGGCAAATTTCGGTCTGTTTCGGCGGAACCCTGACGTTCTGCGGAACCCCGGTTGAAAAACACTGCTGTACGCGACCGAGACGAAAACCCCCTGAGCCGTGACTAAGCTCGGGCTTCTGTTTTCCGCACTTCCATCTCCAATAAGCAACAGGTCGCCCCACAGCGCGCGCGCCCGTGGCGCGATCATGACGATGATCATCGCGCTCCGGTGGCAGAGCGCGCGCGATCTGCGCAACAGAGTTATTGTACTTCTGGGCGCTGGTATTTAGAAATCGCTGGATGCGACGTGCGATTGTATTTTGAGCAGGAAGTCGAGGAAACAATATTTGCGCGCAGTTCAGGCGTCGCGTTGTGAGCCACTGGGTCGAAGTACAAGGTAGTGCGCCGTTCGTTGTAATGTTAAACATCGCCAGCAACGCTCGTCATTTTTCCGGCAGGGCTGCCGGCGTGCTGTGCTCNTGTCTTTCTTGGGCGGAGCAAAAAGCGCTCTCAGTGCATCCGTTGCGCTCGACCTGATGAAGGGCAACTGGCGGCAGTTGGCTCAGGTGTTCATTTTTCATTTCCAACTCTTTTTGCCAAGAACCCCACCCCCACATATTCATATTCAGGGAACCTGCATGTCGTAGCAGATCCGCGCTTTGGGACATAACTGCTGTGATAAGGTTCTTTACAAATAGCGGAAAATGAAAAGAAATTGCTGGAATGAATGCTGGCGACACTGACTCAATGGGTCGAATTTCCGCCTCTCAATTGAAAGGTTGGGTGTTCGGTCCCACGGCCGCTGAGAGAATTGCCGTAGCGTTGCATGGGCAAGAGCGTTCACCTCAAAATCTCGGCAAAAAAAAAAAAAAATTCAGGCTTTGGCTGCCGCCCGTTGCCGTCTTCCAAAATCAAATGTAAAAAACGTACATTCTAAAAGAAAAAATTTAGTACTTGTGCGCTGAACAAGTACAGCCGAAAAACGCTGCGGAGAATTCGTAAACTGTTAGAGCATTTTCGGGTTGTAGCGCTATTGGTTGCTTAAAGGTTTTGTCCCTTTTGCATTTCGTCTTGTTTCTATGAGCAGTTACGTTGACGTGTTTCAAAGTTCAAAGCCCTAGTAATCGGTCGGTGCTGCTTTTGCCTTGATTATCTATCGTGCACGGATTTGTTCGTTCTTTTGAACGGATTCTTGTCTTTGTTGCGGTTCAAGAAAGCTGATATTACTTAGACCAACGGCGTACAACCTGAGGCCACACGGCAGCATGCGGCCTTCGATAAAATTTATGCAGCATTGAACATTTAATTCAAAATATAACTTACAGTGGCCGTGCATTAATAAAAGTTCTTGTCTTACTGTATGAGAATACTTAGCAGAACGACAGCCAAACATACGTGTGAAAGCAGGCTAGGTTCAGTGTGTGGAAGCAGAAGAGAAGCAATGCAAAAATGAAGATCTTTTTACTCATTGGCGGTCCTATTTCCTATTTCGTAGATGTAAACGTAATGCGGTCGGCAATAGCTTTGAAAAGTTTGTGCACCCTGGCCTAGACAAAAAGCTGGTGAGAACGATGGATGCACGGGTGGCATTTTAGGCCTATTGTCTTCTGAAGCAAATACCCCCCTTAAAAATTGCGCTCCCTGTTGCCGGTTTCTCACTCTCTATCACATGATATGACCTCTATCACATGATTGCCGATTTCTCACCCTCTATCACATGACATGACCTCTATCACATGATATGACCCTCTATCACACATGATACGACTTACCTGCTTTCCCCTTTCTTGATTACCCCCCTAATGCAAATCCGGATTCGCCCCCGTTTGTATTGAGTCCCAAGTCCTTGCACCAGGACCGGGACGGTGTTTTTCACTGCGCACTTGCATTGCAGTGCTGACACTGAACAACTTGAACCAACCCGCGCTGAGGTTCAAAGCAAGGATCTTGGCCGATTGTGGGAGGAGGAACGATGCGCTCTGCGTCATGCTCAAGTTTTCTCAGACGGGAACTTTTGTGAGTTCTTGTGTTTTTGTCTTCCTTTTGTTGCTGTGCTACACTCGGCGCGTGAATGCAACTTTTGCATGCATGCCAGTACGCGATAGACGAATCTAATCACAAGCAACGTGTGTTTTTTCGTGATAATTGTTAAAATCTGATCGAAATGGGCTGGGCCGAACTCTCTTCAGTGTGTTGCAGCCAAGTCACCTGAAGTCGGGATCGAGTCGCATTTGCGAATTGACGGAGTGATAAGGGGGGAGAGAGGTGTTGCAGATACAAATCATTGCGCGAAGATGCGCCCTCAACCCAAATGATAGGGGCGAGCGTGTCCAGGAGGGTACGTGGGATTTCATGATCAAGGCACGGAATGCGGTCCAAGTTGTTGATGCAATACAAAGTTCTTCTAGGCTTTTACGTTTTATTTTAACCGGCGTACCCCCCCGGGTGGGTCTCGATTAAAAATGATAGCGTTTTAACGGGAGTTCAAATTCATGGATTTAGTGAAGCAGTCCAGAGGCGGCCGCTAAAGTTTGACACATTCTTGGGGGTCCAATACCGATTTGGGATTTTGTACGTGGTATTACTTGCTGGTTTTAAGTATCGTAACAGCGGATGAATGTTGCGAACTATGCGAAAGTTTGCATGGAAAGGGATCTGTGGATATTTCCCTAACTCGTACCAAAGCTTCCTAGAAAGACGGTTGTAGTTTTTTCTCTTTCTCGCTGTCTTCTCCATCGCCATCGTGTTCTACTTGCTACCCTGAAACAAAGGCCGTCCGATGCTCATAAGCGTTGTGGCCGTGCCGCTGATACAGGACAGAATTGAAACTGTGACTCAGTCTCTTGAAGTTGGTTTCGTGTGCGTAGCCCAGCGTCGTTTCCGCAAAACACTCCATTCAGGATCCAGCCATCGTCTTATTTTTATCTCTATCCGGGCCCGCAACCGGAGGAGGACAAACCAGGCAATTCTCTCCCCGAAACTTAAAAATATTTTGAAAGCGCCAAAAAACTTTTTTAGTTGTTAGGTAAAACAAGTTGCAATCGTTTGCCTCCCCCAGGGTTCCCACGCAGTATTGATTTGTAAGATCGGTTGTCAAGACCTCGGAAAAGTATTGAATTTGGCCAAAATGTACATGAAGTATTGAAAAAGTATGGCAATTCGAAATACACCCATCTTTTGTTCAAATTTTGTTTTTTGCCGCTGATGACAGTTTTGCAGGTGTTTTTTGCATTGTGTTTCATGAATAAAATGTTGGAAAAATCAAGACAAGTGATGGTATTGAAGTTTTTAAATCTGGTATTTAAAAGGTATTGAAAAAGTATGGAAAGTGGTTTTTAAAAATGTGTGGCAACTCTGCTTCCCCTTGCGACCCTCCCCGGCTGTGTCGCTTCGAGAATCTCGCGTCGAAATGTTGCGAAGGCTTCCTCAGTCCTTATCACGCTCGCATTTCCCGTTGCAGGACACCGAATCGGCGCAACTCTTCAACATACTCAAGCAGAGCATCGCCAGCGACGATCAGATGGTGGGGGCGGCGGGCAACAAAGGCGCCATCGGCGACGGGCGCAACCCGTCCTCCGGATTCGGATCCAACCCGGTGCGCAATCTGATCCGACAGAGCAGCGTCGGCGCGACGGGCAACTCGCACAGCTGGGCCCTTACTAACGGCGACAGCGAGTCGAGCGCCGGGTCGTACCCGAATTTCGCGAAGGCCAACCCGATCGCGCCGCCGAGTCACGCCGGTCAAGCTGGCGGCGGCGACAATCTGAATCACGTCGGCAGCAAGTTTCAATCGTTTTTCTCCCAAAACCAGAACGCGAGCAACCCGAGAAACCTTTTCAACGGTCTCGGCCTCGTATCGGGCCTGGTAGGGAAGCAGCCGCATCCGCAGCAACAACAACAACAACAACAGCCGCCACCGCCGCAATTCGGGCCCATTTCACGGCCCGCGTTTCAGAACACCAACAGTTTTCAGAACGCGTCGAATTCGTTGTTTTCGGCGGACTCGTTGTTTTCAGCGGATCACTTGCACCCGTTCGCCCGCGACAACTCGCTGCCGCTGCCGATCGGATACCGGCGCAGTCAGCCGACCCTGCCCGGCGGCGGGAACTTTCCGGTCGCCGCCGCGAGGGAGCAACTGTGGAAAGAAGGCAACGCGTCGCTTGGCTTGCCGTCCATGACGAGCGTGGACAGCAAGGTGGACGAGGAGTTGGCGCGCGCCATCGAGGACGAGCTTAAGACCGGGAATTCCAACGTGAGTTACTTGCTGATGTGAACGTTTGCTGTCAATCGCGCTTCGACGTGTGGCGTTGCTAAAGCTTGGATTTTTTTTTCATTTCCCGGTGTAACCCCCTGTTGGCTCTTCATATTGCATGGATGTATTGCTGGGACGATTATATTGAAGCTGTATTTTCAGCGTTACTTGTCTCTAGTAATGTTGTTGCACAAGTTCCAGCCCGAAGTCGTCAGTTCAATCCAATCGATTTTTGTTAATCAACTTGTAATTAATCAAAGCCAACCACCTCACGCGTTCATATGACGCCATGTAATCATTCTTTCGTTCTGTGTGATGTCATAGTGAGTCAATCGGAAGCTGTGAAGTGGGATTGCCGAAAAGTACGCTGTGCAGAATTCATTTAATTCGCTCGAATCAACTTGGTGCTTGGTTGACATAGCAGCAGGAGTTTGGAAAATTACTTCTTTGGGTGATATGTATATCTCTTTGGGCGAGATACTCGATGAAATTCTTGGTATGCGTTCTGGTCTTCGGCGATTGATTTGTTTTGATGTTCGTTGTCATCATCAAAAACCTGGCATTTTAGTTGAATTGCTTCGGCCGATGGCATTTACTGCTCTTTGGCGATAATTTGCTAGCATAAGGAGTTAGGCTATTGCGAAGTTTAACAACAGAGTGACTAGGACAGCTCTGGTGCATACTTTTTGTACCTGGAAGGTTATGCTAATCGGCGAGACTTCGCAATGACATTATTTGTAAGTTTTTGCCTGCTGACTTAGCGGAACTTCTGACAAAATACCATCGCATAAAAGAAACTACAAAAACGTAAGCAACTTGTCACTCGCACGGCTGTACGCAGCACAACCGCAGCAGTTGACCTTTCGGTTGCGTTGCGTGGGTCACCGCCGCAGATATTTTTCCAGACCAAAAGTGGATTCGCTTTGCCCTCCTGTCTTTATCATGACTATTGCTGCCAGTGTCGTAATAGCGGCTGTCAAATATCTGATTCGGCAAGCGACTGGTTGGCTTGGAAAGCCCGGTACAAGTCCTGACCGCGCGTTTCCTGGAACCATGCTCGAGCAGCCTCGCGTGAAGCTGGCCAGTGCGAATAGCAGTCGTTGAACATCACAGACGCCTTTTGCCATTGAAACGATTTACCGCCAAAGGTTTCCAGTGGTTTCCATAGTGACCTTGCACTCGACCCGGTGTACGCCCGCCGTCGGTTTCTTCATTCGCAGTTTTGCTTGAATTTTGTTCTCCCCCAAATGTGCAGTCTCCACTTTGTGTTGGATAGTTTCTAGCTGTTTTTTTCGCTGAGACATTTCGGTCGTTTTGTTGCTGAGACATTTTGGTCACTTAGACATTTCGGTCATTTGTCTTACAGTTGCATTAAAACTCACCGTAACAGTGCTAAAGCCTAGATTTTTCGACATTCTGGCCGAAAAGACTTAATTTTTTTCGGTCATTTAAAAAACCATTTGGTTTATACGGCCTAAAAATGACCGAAAAAAATCAGGCTTCTAGTCACAGCGCGATGTTCTTGGTCAAATCGAACTTCCCTCAACGTGTCCTGCTGTTGTCAGGTTTTCGGTCTCTCAACTCGAAAATGTTCTCTTTTTTTGTAATGTTGTTTTGATAAAATGATGACCAAAGCTTTACTTCTCATTTTAACTAAAAGCAGGCATTTTTTGACGAGTTTTGTTTGTGACCCTTGTGTCCTTTTGCTGATGGAAAAAGAAGAGGATACGGTAGCTTTCGTAGGCGTCTAAACTGAGAACTTGGCGCTGTTCCAGTAAAAACTGCATTACGATTCAGCAAGTTTCGAATTTTTCTGATTCCATTGCTCTTGACCGAGTCGCCCGCCCCAATTACAAAACATTGCTTGTCCGTGCGCTCAACGCTAAGGTCCAGTTTTTGTTCTATCCCGATTGTTCTCGGCATGAGCGTGCACGTTGAGGGCCTTCCCTTTCTTCCATCTGGTTTCGCTGTTAGCGATCACGTCAAAGCAAAAGCCGTGTCTCGTTTTACGTCACTCGTCGATGTAACGCGTCGCGTCTCGTCCTTTCCAGAACACGCACTTCATGGGCAAGCCACAGCAACAACCGTCCTTGTGGAACATGCCCACCGATTCTGCGATCACTTCGCTCTATGACGGTAAGTGCCACTCCGATTAAAGTTGCCTCGTTGCTTTGGCTTCTATCGTTCGAGACTTACTAACCGCATTTCGTAGTTGGGGAATCGTAAGAGGTCCGGCTGTGTCTCCCCTGATTACCAACGCAACAGCATATTTTTTTACTATGCGCAGTTTCTGTCCAGTTTTACGCTGTTCGTTTCAGCTTTTTTCATACGGTTTCAAACTAATCAGATCGTTCGTTCGCTTGCTTGGCACTTGCTCCTGCAAAGTGAATGACTTGGGAAACGCAGCCCCGGCAAGTCACCGAAATCTTTCACGCTTGAACTTTTTACAGGACAGAGCGCCGCCAAATTTCTTGGCAAGTGTCGCGATGTGTGCGTGCGACGTAACTCGCGTAACGAAACGTTCCAGCTCTGGCTCTAGTTTGGATTTGCTACAGGTCTCGCCGTAAGCCCGCAGCCAGGTTTTAAGGTTTGGGGGGCAAAATATATTTTTAAGGGGCAAGATTTTGTTTTTAGCACATGTTTGAAACAAACCTTCTGGGCAAAACAAAATTTGGGGGCACAGAAATTGCGTCGGGGTCTCTGCCCCCAAATGCCCCCCCGAGGCTGCGGGCCTGCCATACCCTTGTGCCGTCCTCATTATTTTGATCTATTGAAATAATTTCCTGTCTGCTTCCGCCGCCGCCGCGCACGCACCGGCGCTAAAATGAAGGAGTTGTGGCGTCGTCGCGCGCGAGCTACGTCACAGAGGTGACGGCTGCGATTAGGTGCCTTGTGTAAATTGACCGGCGGTCAAATACGCCAGTGTTTGCACGGTCTGAGATTGCAACAGTGTTTCAAATACGAATTGCTTGGGCAACATCGCTTTCTTTGGCACGGGTTTGAATGGCTTGCGTTTTAGCTTATGATTGTGGACTCGCTTCGGTAAACGTGTTAAGCTCTTGGCCTTTTCCCAGGGCCTTGTATTCTCACCCGACTTGCAACCTGTCCTTGAAACTGCGTAGTATTCGTGTTAGCGTCAACTACTATTCGTGGTATGAGCGGGCGTTGTGAACAAATATGAAGTAATATTTTTTGACAGCGATAATACTGAAGAAAGCTGCTGCTTCAACTAGGTTATATAAGTTTTTGCACGGCCGAATTTTTAACCAAACCATCCGTCCAGGAAGTTCAGTATGTTTCGCAACGTGTTAACTGCCAACATCTGTCCAAGTGGCTAACCGTTTTGTTTGCCCTGAAATATCTTGTTTGTTTGCCTTTCTTGCACTGCTTGCCTTTGCGAGTGAACGGACAAAAACAACAGTCAACTGCTGATTTCTCTTAATGATCAGCCAGTCCATTTAGTTTTGAATGCAAAATAATTCAAAGACGGTGATCTTTTAAAAATGACCTGCAAGTATTTTCTCTTCGTTCCTTTCGTAAAGACCTAGCCTTCTATCTACCTTGTGACGTATCACGAGATCCCCAAGACGTGAGGTTTCGCGTCGGTAAATTTTAATGCATGTCCTTGTCTTGCTTTCAAAATTGACCATTCACGTTGAGGGTGTTTGTTTATTTGGGGCAACAGGTGGGGGACTGCACCCGAACGTGGCGCCAAGCTACACTCACTTTCCGGTCGACTCGTCGAAAAGCGGATTTACGGGCTCCGTCCTCGGCCCGGCCATGCTCGGCATAAACACCGCGGGTGAACAAAACCTGAAGGCGCCAACGGCTGGCTTGCCAAACCTCGGTGAGTGAGAGCTGCGAGACGAGCAAGGCTTGTTAAACTATGAAAGAGACGTGGGACATGTTGCGATAGGTCATTGTTTCATTGGGTTTAAATCGTCTGACCTGCTGTGAACCACGCTATGTTTTATTCCAGAACGTCGGTGTCGTGCGGTAAAATACCTTTGCCGTTCCTTTATGTCGTGGCCTGTATTAGCCCAACCTCTCTCTAACGTATGTGTGTCTCTAAACTAAAGTACCGTGATTATGATAACTTCAACTCTGTTATCATACGGTTAGACCTGTACTGATGTTTGTTTATGCAACTTCATTCTCATCTGCGCTCATCGCACAGGCAAGCAAATTGTGTGGAAGAACGCGACTGACTTAAAAAAAACATTGATGAAAGCAACAAATAACTAGTCAGTGAGATTTGTCAGACTTCCTCGCAAAAAATTATTAGTGTTATACTGGTACGATTGTATTTCATCATCTCATGGATTTCGTCAATGCCGGTGGCTCTTACACATCTCAAGGCCACAGGTCATGACGAACGCAGCCGCTTCCAGTTGCCTCGATTCAACGCGTTCAGCGCGCTATTTCCCTCCAGCGCCATGCCTTTGTGTTGACACGCACTGCTTTTTGACGAAACATTCAATTTGGCGCGAGATCTTGCGGGTAACCTTGCAAAGTAACTTCAACGAAGTTGCCACGCGCACTCGATTTTGTTCTGCCAGCTGCCACGTCAGCAAGTTATGTATGACTGTACTTAGCGTTGTAAGCCCGACTTGTTACAGAGTGGTCTCTCTTTGTAAACTGCAAATACCACGTGTAGCGCGTAGTAGTGCCTAGCAAGTATAGTCAGCTACTTACTGCTTTCAGCATTCAAGAGAGATGGTGCGTGTGCAGTTTCGCGCGAAGCGCGCTTAAAGAATACTTGGTCGCCGACAGTTTCCACCGCTCGCCAGTCGTTTCATTGTGGTTTCTTTCGTTGTAGGGACTTCCCCTGCAAGCGTGTGGCGCACTTGGCCTTGTTGCTGTGCCGGGTGCTGTCAGTCTAACCGTGCTGCTTGAGCGGGAAAGACGGTTTGTTTCGAAGCGGTCTTTCTGGTTTTTCTTATTCTGTCACTTATTGCTTTGCTTCAACAAAGAATGCACGCGATGTTTATGATAGTTAAAGGTGAAGAATAATGTCGCGACTTAAAGCGCGAGCAGGAGCGTGGGGCAGTGGATGTTAGGCGGTAATCTGACCAAAACGTCTGGTTATCGGTTCACAACTCTGTCTTGCAGTGGCTGGACTGCTGACAGGTCACACCCCCCAGCAGCTGCACAGTCCAAAACTCACCTCTAAGTACGCAGACTAAAGTGTGGACTCCTCCCTCGGGTCTTAATGCAGACATTTGAACTTTTTCGAAGAAAAAAAAACATTCGCGCGTTTTACAAAAATAAAAAAATTCTCAACAACACTTTATCCTTGAAATATTTCTGCTTGCAGAAAGCGGTTGATTAAGTAGTGAAAATGCAAACCGTAGCTGTTGCTATTTATTCTTACTGATGCGTGTACATTTTTGCTCAAGTGGCTCTGTGACGAAAGATTCAGAAGAAATTCTTCGTTTATGCGTTTTTTTTTTGTTTTTTTTATCACAACTATTCAGGATCGGATACGCACTCGGGCCCTGCGCTTTCGTCATCGTACTCGAGCCAGAGTTCTTCCGAACACTTCGAAGTCAGCGAGTCGCTGGCCGAGATTTTGCGCAACCCGCTCCACGACACGCACGAGTTTAAACTCGGCTGCAGCGAGTGCGTCCTTCGAACGGGTCCCCGCGTCGTCGACTTCAAGTAAGATGTGAATTTAAACTCATTCGAATGCTTTTATATCCCCCCTCGTGCTTCGTAGAACATTGGAAAAGAGCAGCTGCGTTTGATATTCCAGGAACATCGACCCCCGGGTCGCCCCCAGGCAGTTCACCGCCCTGGGCAAGCTTCAATATTCACGCCCCCGTTACACGTCGCACTAAAGCTTGAGCACTAGAAGTTACAGCAATATTTCTCGCAGACCACTACAGTCACCGCTTTGACAAAGTAATGCAGGACTTTTTTCAAATAACCGGGTCTTGGAAAACAAGAAAAAGAGCGGACCTTGTGCGCCCTGAAGGCTGCGCCCTAGTTAGGCGGCCGCGTAGTTGACCTTGTGGAAGGGCCGGCCCTGATCGCCCCCACACAAAACTCAAATGTATGTGATATTTATCAGCCTAAGCGTAAGCTTTAATTGGCCTGAAGTTCAGCAACAAACCATTCAGGAACCGTCAGGCTTTTTCCCGGCTCTTCGATTTCAAAGTAACGCGGAAGTCGCGGCCCGTAAAAGTTTCCGTCCCGTCCCCTCACCAAAGCCGCTTTCCGGTCACCGACAGCCTGTCTGTTTGTGATGTCAGCCGAGTAACAAACGCTTCGCGCGCGCAGACACAACGAAACGTTTGTCCACACTTGCGCGAAAAACATTCTGCTCTGTCGTCATCGTTCGAACCCCGAGTGGATGAAGATCAGGCCGCGGCCGCAGCCGCAGTCAAAGGCCCAGCTCTACGACGGGCCCTACTACATCTGCAAGGACCTGATGGCGGGCCAGGACTGCACTTACCCGGCCGTGTGCACGTTCGCTTACAATCAGGAGGAAATCGACGTTTGGACCGTAGAAAAGAAGGGAATGTTGGACAGGTGCGTTAGTGTGTTGATTTCTCAAGCGCATCGCGCGTCAACTGCAAGCGATTGCAAACGACTCGCGATTGATTGGTGTTGCGTCAAAGTGAGACGCAACGCAGCAGTCGTGGAGTGAGACATTTTCGCCGCTGAATTGTTTTTTTCTTCTCTTTGGTCGTCATGTCTTGATTGCAACTTGCACGCACGAGATCTAAGTGAGAAAAATATTTTCATAAACTGGGGTGAATTTTGAAACGCTGTCTCTGATTTAAATAGGTGTGCGAATGGCTTTGCCCTCGGCGATTGCGTGCTTCCAGTAACCGATCTTAGACTTGTGGCTTAATTACAGCATGTACCCTCTCAGAATCGCAGGCGTAGCCGCTTTACTGCAGCTTCGGATTTAGGCGAAAAAGTTGCAGCCTCTATAAGCGCGTGACTTTAAACTGGCGTTACTGTGCGTCAGTTCACGTGTGACGCAGCCTCAAACGGACCGGTTTCGACTTTTCAGGTCGTGGCTTTTCAAATCGATGGACATCAATTACATCAAAAACTTCTCGCTGGTCGGCCTGATCATATGCAAACATCGCGGTACGTTCGACTTCCTGTGCAAGGCCTGCTTCCAGCACAAGCCTCGCATCATCAGCAAGTTCTCCCCCACGACGGGGGCGTGCACCAACGAGATCGGTCAGCATCAAGATATTCCTGTTAATCAGCAGCTGGTGAGTCGGATCGGCGTTCGGTTGAGTAGTTCCAAGAACTTCTCAAAAAAGTTGAAACGTTCTAAAAATTTCAGAAATTCTAATCTAAAAACTTCGCAAAAAAGTCGAAGAGTTCTAAAAATTCAAAAGTTTCAAAACCTTCTCAAAAAAATTGAAACGTTCTAAAAATTCAGAAATTCTGAAAACTTCTCAAAAAAGTTGAAACGTTCTAAAAATTCAGAAGTTCTGAAATATTCTCAAACAAGTTGAAACGTTTTAAAAATTCAGAACTTTTACAAACTTCTCAAAAAAGTTGAGAAGTTCTAAGAATTTCAGCGTCGTCGCTTCCTGCGCATTGTAAGGTGTTTTGCCGCTTCGCGATCCGGTGCTGGGGAGGAGGAGGGAAAAGCGACCTGGTTTCTTCTTTTCTCGCTGAGACATTTCGATCATTTGTCCGGAGCAGCTTTAACTTTCTGTCATCTTCCGTTTTCCGGCTTTTTTTAACCGAAAGGACTTGTTTCTTTCGGTCGTTTGAAAATAATTTCCGTCAGTGACCGAAAAAAAAGCGGACAGCGGTAACGGTTGGGCCTGAGAAACGTTTGAAAAGTCAATTCATTGCTGTCAGATTTCGAATCATCGTCTGCTACCCCCACTCATCCAGAACAGTGTACCTGGTTTACTTGAGAACATAACCACAGCGTATGTGAGTTCATTGAAATGAAAAATCACGAATGAACGAGCAATGATTTGCGTCAAATAGAAATGCCCAGTCGCTTGCAATCCACTGACTTGTGAAAATTGATTGAAGTGCAATGATCAGTCAGTCGTGGCAAAACAAAAGGCAGAAAAATATGGACCAGAAGACAAATACGAAACTCGTTAAAAAATATCTTTCCTACGAATATTCTTCAAAAAACAAAAGAGTAAAAAATACTTGCGATTCATAAAAAAAACTCTATTCGCTTGTGTGTGATGTCAGGTTTGTGACAACTGCAGCGAATATGCAGTGTCGGAAGTTTTCACCTGAATCCTTTGGCAAATAGGACGTTTATGTTCTCTAGGATGTCGAGATAGCCACAAATGAATTGTATCGAAGTAAAGGTAACCTGATAATGCGCGTCGGTTTGCCCGCGGGCTTGGAGATGCGATGCATCGCGTTTTAGCCGAGTGCAGTGTGGCAGTAAGCGAGGACCAGCTGTTTTTTTTGCCATCACGCAGCTCCATCGATCGCGTGGTGGTTGGAATGGACTGTATGAACTGGTGATAATTAATTAATATCCTTGTGACTGCAAAACGAGAAAGCTCACTGCCGGTCATATTTTCTAGTACTGAACTGACGATGCGTAGTGTTACGTGAAATAAATTTCCTATTAAAATCTTGCTGATTGATTCAAACTCTCGACCTGCGTGGAGAGTGGTTACTTGAATACAGATATGTGCAAGTTTGAATCATCGCAAAAAGAAGAAAGCAGAGCCGCAGTCGACTGATTACTTGAAAGCATACAGCAAACTAAGAGCTTTTAGTAGTAGCAACTAGTACTGGCAATGACGGTAGCACGTGGTTACCGAAACATGTACGATATGTCTTTAAACTTCATTTGCGTCCTTCGCGATTTTTTGCCATTGACAACTTTCTGTTTATCTTTTCGCACCGTTTTCTTTTTTCTCCAGACGCACATCATACGTGAGGCATCGGTACGCTACACCGAAATCCGGATCCCCTTCCAGCAAGCGATCCTCTGCCGCCACGCCATACGCTTCCAGTGCAGCAGGGGCACCGACTGCCACTTCGCGCACAGCCTGGTCGAGAGGGACCTTTGGGCCATCATGGAAAAAGAAAAGTGAGCCCTTTTGCTACTACTGTACGCTGGCGTCCTTGTCGCCGACGGACAAATAGGCCCGTGGTTGTCCTTCAGTTTTGTTCAATAGCTTTACGGAGATCAGAACGCATGGAAGCCAGATTGGCTCTTATCCGTTTTGTTCTTTGGGATGGTTCTGTGTGCTTCCAAATAATTCCGATTGTGACGTGGTTGAAACACGGCGTTGACGTATTTTCAACCACGTCACAAGGACTCCGATTGTGACGTGTTTGAAACGCGGTGTTGGCGTTGGAACTTAGACCCCCTGCACATGAACACAGCGCACTCGCTCACTAGTGAATGCGATTTGCTACACTTGCTGCGACCTGAACTTTACTTAAAACTCCAAACCGAACTGTCGTTGCCCGGATGTGACGTACTACTTCGTGTCTGCAATCGCTCAGAATCGCCGCGTCTTTCAAAACACGCTCTATTATGTGTATAACAACCGGGTCAAGGGTCAGGTTAAAAAACAAACCTTTCAAACAAGATTTCATGCGATTGTCAGCGTTGCATGGTGGGTTCGTCATGACAAAGAGAAATAGAATCATTGTCCTTTTGCCACTGCAAGACAGCTTTGCTGCAACGTGCAGTTTATTCATAAATACATTTCAACATTTTTGAGTCTTTGCAATTTCACCACATCATCGCACTGGATATCGGGATCCACTTATGCGAGTTTGAATCAGTTTATTGGCCGCAGAAGTGAGCTCCAAGCCGCGTTCCGCCGCCAACTTCCACGTCATCGCAAAACTCACGCGCCTGCCGCGAACCGGCGATAACCCCCCTTTTTTTCTTCGCTTTTCAGTCTCACGCCGAACGACGTCGTGAAACAAGCTGCCGATCACGTGACCAGGCAGGCCGCACTGAATGGTGACATCGAAACGGGACCCCTGTTTTCGGGCGACACGGCGCTGGGAGCGTTTCGGTAAGGCTCCGTTCTTAAACGTCGTCTCCTTGCAGTCGGTCACCGCTAATGAATACGGCATGCTGGCAGTTAAACTTGGAGGGTGCTGCAGTTTCCCCCCATTGCGTTGAAGCTCGACGATAGCAACCGTCGAGCTTTCAGTCTGTTTTCTTTACTCGTTTTCAAACAGTTTTCCATGTGCGAGAAGCCGTGACCTTGATCTTAGAACAGGATCCAAAAGATCTTGGTTTCGTTTTTTTTAAAAACGTTCTGGCAATTTTATTTTTAATAGGCGTTTTACTTGTAGTGTCAGAAGCCGTTATAGATTTCCCAATTGACGTTAAGTATATTTGCCGTGTTCTTGGAACCAGCTTCGTCTAAAAAGCGCTCCTAATTTGGCCTCTATTTACGATCCATGCGCCCAGTTAGACCCAGTCTTCTTGCCCTTAACTGCAAACGACTTGTTGTCGTGACAACAAACTGTGTGTTGTTATTGCAGTTGGAAAGCGAAGTTCATCTGTTCACTGTGCCACAAAAACGGTCAAGTCAGCGAGGCCACCAAGGACCTGAAGTACTGCACGGCCCGCGCCCAACACTCGTGGTCCATGAACAAGAAGGTCATGCTGGTTCTCACTTCCAAGCGCTCCTGGGCTCTGGTCAGGGACCTTCCGTACTTGAAAAACAAGGTGCGAGCCAAGTATTGCGCCGATTCGTTGTCAGCTCGCCGTGTGCGCCAACGGGGAAAGTTCTTGTTGGATGTTCGGTTGTAATCGTTCGTCTGTCGTGCGCGCGGCTCAAGCCCGTTCGCTTTGTTACGTCACGGAGCCCATTCGCTTTGTTACGTCACAGAGCCCATTCGCTTTGTTACGTCGGTCGCGCGTGCTGCTCAAGCCTGTTCGAGGCACGCGTCAACTTGTCTTGTTTCGCATTGTTACGTCACAGAACCTTCCCGTCCGTTTCGAACTGTGCGAAAACTTCAGACGCTCGAAGAAGTGCGCCTTTTCCGCCAAGTGCAATTTCGCTCACTCTCAGGAGGAAATGGACATTTGGATGTATTTGCGCGACAACAACTGTAAGTAAAGGAGTGTTAACCGCCGTTAAACTTATGATCGCCGTGGCTTCTCTTGCCCGAGAAATACAAAGTTCGATGTTTTTCATCTTGCTCGGGTGTTCTTTTCCAACGGGTGACCGCTCGGCCATTTCGTTCAATCGCGCTTCGTTCGCTCTTCAAGCATCGCGCGGTTCTTCCCTTTGCAGTGAAAGACTTAGAAGACCTTTACGAAGTCCTCACCAAAGCGCAGCAAGCGAAGCTGGCGTCGAAAAACAACTCTCTGAGCTCAGACTCAAGCAACATCCTCTTGCCAACCGATATCGCTACCCAGGTAAGGGGTTAGTCGCTACCCAGGTAAAGGGTTAGTCGCTACCCAGGTAAGGGGTTAGTCGCTACAGAGGTAAGGGGTTAGTCGCAACCCAGGTAAGGGGTTAGTCGGGACCCAGGTAAGGGGTTAGTCGGGACCCAGGTAAGGGGTTAGTCGGGACCCAGGTAAGGGGTTAGTCGGGACC
>JGI24159J19872_10002347_pt1 | contig 22411 bp, 10 predicted proteins | sample Ectturendosymbi4_FD_19872 | JGI IMG/M metagenome (IMG submission 19872) | reverse complement strand
CGGTAAGTTTACAATATAGCAGAATTCGTCTCAACTTTAGGAATTTGAAAAATAGTGCCGACATGTTGTCGGTGTAGGCCAGCTATGTCCAACCCAAATGGCTTACTGGGCCAAAATTCATGTCACTATCTCAACTAGGGCCGCACATTTTATGACATATTAATGAGGGCCGTACATTGAATGGCTTACTTTGACCTTAGCAAACTAAACTTCGCTTGAGCTAATGTACTGAAAGCGTTCGAATCATAACTGCAATGGTAACAGGCATGATAAAATAGCACTGAGGACAACCTACATCAAAAATTTCAAATTAAAGATTATCAAAATAAGTTTTTGATATCTTGATTGTATCTGTTTGTAATTTTTTTTTTTTCGGTACTGTTCTGATTGTGCACATTGTCTTTAAAATGTGAATGAAATATATTACCAAAATAAGGACAGGTTGTCAATATGTAGTTACTCCTATTACAGTGAAAACCTAAACTGGGCCGCACAAAAGCTTCGACTGGGCCGCGGGTTGAACATAGCTGGTATAGGCGAATTCTGTACCACTGGCAGTTGTACTTAACCTCAACGCGGATGCAGCTTTGATACGGAGCAATCCGGTGTTAGTGCATTGTAAAGTAAAGTATTGTATTTCTTTCAAGTAAGTCGCTGCTCTCGTGTGCTTTGTTTATTTTTAAATTATATGATCAGTGGCGAAAATATCGGAATCTGATTTCCTCCCAGCTTGTGAAGCTTCCTGCTGTAAGCCACAAGGATGAAGGAACTGCTATCTTCGCTGTTGACACAGGTGAGCCAAATAGTTGAATTTATAACTACACAATTTGGCCAAATAGATATGACTGCTAGCACAGTGCATGCCACTAGAAACCTAGGTACCAGTCACTCGGAGTCAATCAATTGAAAATAAAAAATCAACTCATCACTGCAATTTCTGGTATAAATAAACAGACCACTGGCCATGTGTCATGTTACAGTTTTCACAAACGAGTTGCAAATAACCTTCCACAAGCTACACTTTGATGCACTTGCAATTACAGCAATTGAGCAATTGATGTTCATTGCTCAACGTCAGGTTGTAGAAACTCTGTGGGCGGAAGGCCACAGTTACATTTGGTCTGTAATAAATTTATCGCGTGATTACCTGCGAATTTGCCAAATAAGTAATTATGACTCTGTTTGTACCGGACAAAAAAGTGTATTTTATGTCACCAATATATATATCTTGATGCTAATTTAGACATTGCTTAGCATGAAATGCGAAGCATGCAAACCGAAAGTTCGAAAAAACACTAATTTTGAATTTACTCGCAAAATGTTACAGAAAGAAACTTCACAATATTACCACTTTTCTACGATGTTTCAAATCACTTAATCAACAAACAAAAGCTCTAGGCTTGTCTTAAGCTTTCGAGGGATCAGCAAATTGGGCTCTGCTTTCATCTTTTTGCGATGATTCAAACTTGCACATATCTGTATTCAAATAACTACTCTTCACAACACAGACGAGACAAGCGAGGAATCTCTCGGCAGATGTTCGAAAGTAAATCTACTTCACGTAAAACTACGCATCGTCAGCCCTAAATCTTCTATTTGAATAAGATTTTAGGACAGACGATGCGTAGTCACTAGTGTTACGTTACGTGAAATCGATTTCCTATTTAAAATATTGCCGATAGATTCCTCGCTTATTTCAAATTCGGACAGAAGTTAATTTAATAAAAAAAAATAGAAACTTAAAACCAATCCATAACTAATATACTTCCTTGACTAGAATCAACGAAATTATTTCGAAAACTCTCGGAGGAATATTCAAAATGTTTGTCCGGTCGGGATGAACATTTTTTAAATGTTTTTGGAGGCTTTAATCTATTCTAAAGCAAAACACAAACACACCATTACTACTTTATATCAGGTGCTTTAGTCGCCCCAGCTGATACAAACTAAAGGCTTTATTTGTTTTATATTATAAAATATTAAACCTAATAACTGAAAGAACGTATGCTTGTTTTCACTTTAAAGTAATTTCTCTATTTTGCGACTTCCTTTGGAATTTCGACTGTGTTTTGAAAATAGCCTAAGCACAGCTTACGATATTTGGAATTTGATGTTACTTTTAATAATTTAAATCCTTACGATTTGGACAGATAGAAGACAAGCTATGTTACGAAGTTGAAACATTTAATTTCATATGTACCTTCTATCAGCTGAAACAATAAAAAAATGCGTCTTTTTCTGAATAAGACAGAGAGGTATTCGTAGTCAAAATGCTTTATTCCAGTTTATTCATCATTCGTCGAGTTCTTGCATACCGCGCAGTGATAGTAAACCGCAAACCAACTACTTCATATCCAAGTGTACTGTGCAGACGCAAGCCTGTGACAGTGATCGAAGCGATCAAGTAATAAAGCAACGAACTCAAGCTAGACCTGATCAACGCACTCAAGGAACAATTTAACGCCCCATCGCGCGCCAAGTTATCGCGACTTGATCGCACGCCTTCTGAAACGCGCGCACTTCGCTGCATCTGCCGTGTGTTGATGCTTGAACACGAAGCATACGGCGGAAAATGCGGTCGCGACTGCCAGTCACTCCTTTCACGCAAAAAAGGCAAAACGCAGTCGGTCCGCGCGCGAGAGTCTCGAGCGACGTGGAAATTCTTATCCTCCTGAGACTGAAGCTGAACGAAAGGCTTCTTTTTACCGCCGCGCAACGTGTTGGAAATGTTTAAAGTATTGACGAAAAGAAACGCAAAGATCCTAAACAGCAGTAGGACCATTACGGCGGCCGCTCCAAGTGCCAGTGCATCGACATTTTGCCAGCTTATTGGCTCCGCTGCCGACTAACAACAAAGTCATGCAGTTTTGTTTATCAGGCAGTAGTCACGTCCGACGCCAAACGTAGGGGGTTTTGATCCACGCAGACGACACCGGCGTAGAAAAAGCTAAAGCAGAAAAGAAATTGCGGCATTGCTCGAACCATTTATCCGCATGAATGAATAATCGAGGTCATCAAGTGTTCATAAATTCTTCAAACGACACTGGATAGCCAGGGTTTTCCGAGACGTTTTGTGTCCTTACCTCTTTTTATAGCTTATTCCGTTCCACGCAAACACGGCGCTTGTGAAGCTCAAATGCGTGGAAGCCGTGACTTTGATCAGAAACCGCTGCCTGTTGCCGTGGCAGGAAGAACAGAAAGGATTGCTTTCTGAGTTTCGTTGATTATCTCCACAATAACTCCGGGCTTTCGTGAGAATAAAAACAGTCATCCAAGGTGTGTTAACAAGGATTCCAGTTTCCGGGGCGACACGCAAATACGAGAAAAAATGCGTATTTTCAAACAGCCGAAAAATTTGTCGGCGACAAAATCGTTTCGTGGGAGAGACAAAACCTGCATACATTTTCAAATTTGCAAAATAATATATGGCTCTGAACTTGTATTTTTGCAAGTTTCAGAGGGAGTGCGCCCGGTCTGTTTACTTTGTTTCAGCCATTGTTTCAAACATATAAAGATGCTTTTATTTTTAAGAGAAATTCTAAAGAATGCTATGAAAAATATTTTTACGTACGTGATGCAGTGTTACATGAGCAAATCGAATACGTAGACCCACAATCACATTTCAAACTACGTCAAAGACCCGGGAAGAAAAATGCGTCAAAGGCCCAGAGATCACTATCCTAGTGCTATTGTCAATATGCCACGATTCAATTTTTGAGGCACTCTAAATAGGTCAAAGGTTGTTCTGCCGCACCGCCATAACTGCTAAATAATCACACCAATCACGTTTCTCTGACGATCACAGGTTGTCAAGGTTGGGAGGAGAGCTTCAGCGATAGCGTCAGATCGTGGGAGCTGCCGCGTTCCTTGTTTGGTCAACCGCAAATCACTTCTGCTATCCGCAAGGTCAAAGCAGTAAAAGCGAACAACTCCCCGAGGCACTGTTCACGCAAAAGACAATCGCTTTCAAAACTTATTCTTCGTGAACAGTATTGTTTCGGGGCTTGATGTTCTACATCTGCTAAAGCCCTGTGTTTTCAATTTGTAAGTTTGTGAAGAAGAGGCATTGAATGATAGCGACGGAAAATCGTCTCTGCTCACTACATTCATTAAAACAATGAAATAATGTTTGCTTATTGTTTATGTTTTCTTATCTGTCTATTCGCTGTTCCAAACTCAAACGATCATTGCTACAGAAGTCGCATTGAGCTGAAAAGTCAACATACCCTCTTATAACAAGCAGAATGTTGTTCTTTTGTAAAATAGTTGAAACAGACTTAAACTAATTTTTGTCATCGTCTTACAAGCAGAAACACATCAAAATTTTTGTTAATCACTGAGTTACCAAAGTACTAGAGCATCTGTTGTAAGCGGTCAGCCCTAAAAACACGTCTGTGCCGCGAAATTAAAGAAGCTTAAATGCACGCAAATTTAGGAAAAAAAATTGCTCAACACTTTCACTGAAAATTAATTAAAGGCTGAAACAAAGTCAACTGTTGAAGCAACGTACCTTCTAAAACTGAAAAGCAAATTGGTTTAACCACGAAAGCTCTTTTTGAATAAGTGAATAATTTAATTGGTGTCTTCTCGGGCCAGATTAAAGGAACGAAATGTGATTGACCAGCTTCTCTTCGAATTTGCCTTCCGAGCAGCGCAGTCATGCGTTAGCGGGATGGGGGGTTAACGGTGCCTGGCGTTCAGAAGCGAAATAATTGCAATCCACCCCCCAGCTAGTTTCTGATGCGCGCGATGCTCGTGCACACACTCTTCGTACAAGAACAGCACAGCGGGTTCAAATCAACGGATTGTATTCAGAAGCTAACGAGCCTGATTGGCTGGACGGCTCTTGTATATCAGTGTTTACGCCGACGGTAACAGCTAGACAATGGATTTAACGTGGATGAATTTTTCATAACAAAGCGTTCTTTTTCTTATCGCTTTTCAACCTAAGTGAGACGCCAGAAATCAATATACCATCGAGGGAAGTACAAACGTACCAGTGTTTGCGTTAAGCACCATCACCAGGATGGCGCGAGTTACGTTATAACGGGTACGGGTGATTACGCACTGAATCGTTAACTGAAAAATAGCAAAACAACCTATTATCAATCCAGGCATCGATGCACAATTTAGCGATTGCTTTTAACACTCCTCATATTAATGTTTGGGAATGGTTTTAAGTGGATTGTGGGAGCAACAAAAAGAGGATCATAATTATTGTAAACCCAACACAGTCAACATGATTTACAAAATTAAGGTTCATGTAAGATATAGTCGAACTAAAACTTTGTTTTCGCCATAATATTCGGCTTATTCGACTATGTCTTAATCAACAAGTGATAAGAACGTTAACCTTGAAAAAGCGCCTTTTACGTTAAACCAATGGGTTTGGCGTAAGGATGTTGTATAATGTCAGTCACGTGCGGTGAAGCGCAAAACATGCGGCTAAAAATTAATCTTGTCTGATGATGAGATAACTGTTGCGATAGAATGCTGGACGGTTATCAGCCGACGTCTTTGCGCATATTCGTTAAGCACATTTGAGCCATGCCTCCAAAATGAAAATCTTGTTGCTAACAATCTTTTTTGAGAGTTACTCTCACTTTTTTCTGTTAGAAACATAAAAAGACACGTTTAATAACTTCTATCAGCGTCTGTTTGTGGTTGCATGCAGTTCATGCTGTGGGTAATAGAACTTTGGTACACGAAAAGCGGAAGTACTAAACAGCCGTATAATGAAAATCACGGCAAATGAAAACGATACAAACGACATTGCAAACGTTTCGATAACTCCTGTTATCATCATCATCAGTGCATTGCAAGGGTAATTGAAATTCTTTAGCTATGGCGACTCTTATATTGTGACCTCTTCCAAAATTGTTACAATTTTTTTAAAAGTTTTTCTGGTTTTCAGTAGTGAAAAAAGCAGTGGTCTAACTCATTTTGCAAAACTGATAAAGCAAGAAAAACTCTTCTGAAAATTTGTTCCTTTTTGGAAAAAATAACTTTATAAGATCTAGTTCAGCAATGAGGCTACAAAAATGCATATGATATAAATAAAATAGCACAAGAGATCTGAACAGTAATGTTTTCGCGAACGTTTCCGAATGTTGTTTCTGAATTGCATATTTTTCCCACATTTTCGGTAAAACTTTGTCTTTTAAAAGCAAACTTTTTGGAGAACCCGAAAACATGAGGTTGCAAAACTTCAAAATAGAATGTTCTTTGAAAAAGTAATGGGTATGAATTGCTACTTAGTGGTTGCATGGAAGCAAAAGTTTTATTTTTTCCGTTCAGCTGCAACGGGCACAAGTCCAGAAGCAGATCAATAAAAACATTTCAGACCTGTGGCTCCCTTAAGATTGTCGTAACACAAGATCTGATTCATTCTTCACCGCACTAGCTTTAGATAAACAGAGGCCTAAGAACGTGTAAACAGACAAATAACTCACAGCGCAATCGAAAGCTTTTGCTCTCGGTAAAACTGCTTCAGCAAAGATACGCATTTTTCGTTAATGACATGCTTTTTGCCTCAACAGCTAACTCTTAGATGTCTCTTGTACTATTTTAAGTGAAAAGTGGCCGACCAACCGAGAAACTTTCTTGATGAATAATTTGGAAGCTGTTTCAATAATAATTCAGGTTNTAGAGCTGTTGCGCAACCTTAGCCTATATACAAAACGTCATTTTCAAACATGTGTTCAATNAACATATTTCTACAGCTTAACGGATTGTTTAGTAAGTTGAGAAAATTATGAACGTCGGGCCTGTACATTGTAAACCTCTCGTTCGTAGCTACAGGGCTCTTGATCAAAAAGTTCCAGTTTAGTAAAAATTTCTGAATTCATTTAATCTGGTTCAAAGTCTGCATTAAATCCAGTTAGGTTTAAGACAACTTCTACCCCAAAACTAATTGTAATTCAGTAGTTCACTTCAGCAAATTAAGCTTTCTGCGCCGGTCGACAGACCCAGAGGTATTAGCATGCAGTACATCGAGTGAACCTTGGTGCCCAGCTTTCAATTATTAGTTGCTTGCAATTGATGCATTACGAATTTTAGCTTGTAAAGCTCCTATCTAATTGATAAATTACTTTGGAGCGCTGATTTGTTAATCTCCAAACAGCCAACACCATCTGCTGCACGCCAGGAACAGGTCGTCCCTTTCGCGACATACTCCCGCGTGACTACTGAAGGTCCGTAAAAAGCCGACGTGCGAAACAACGTAATGATTTCAGCAAGAACTGAATCTCGAAAGAAGTCAAGTGACTGGAAATTCTCTGATTGATCGGACGCTGCAAGGCTCGGAAAATATCGATAAGAGCATCGGTAAGGATGAATGGATACATAATCCTCGTTACGTCACGTCTCACCCATCAGTGGTAAACTTTCAGGCAGTGCGCGCTACTCTCTGCCCCATAATTAAGGCAAGCCAGGCAGAGCCCTCTCCTACTGCATGGAGTTCGTCAGGTGTAAAGTTGTTCACAACAGGTGAGTTTTACACCTTTGCACGTGTCTCTCACATCGAACTGCTGTTGACCCTGTACAATGCAACCGCAGCCCAAATGGCTACATAGCCACAAGAAAGTAAACACAAACAAAGAAGGCTTTCGATGCTAAAATGAATGCAAGCAAACCACTGCAACTGGATTGTGCAACACCGCGTTTGATGTGGCTTGTCGGTGCTAAGATCTGTTACTCACTCGACCAACTAAATATATGTTGATTTTCAAGCAGCTGATGCAAGGTTTGCCCAAGTGCTGTGTCAAACCGAAACCGAATGTCAAACTGTTAATTTTGCTCATATGCAGTTGGGAAGTAAGAGCAGATTTTTGAATCGGGTGTAATTGATACAGTACGGGTGGAATTGATGCTTTGATTGAAAAAAGAGAGCTTGACCTCTGTCATTCTTGTTGCAGGGTGTTTGGCTGAGCAGTTAACGCTTTGAGATTGTAGCAGAAAGACCGCACAATTGTCGTGAACCTGGTTAACGAAACCCTTGGGGAAGAAGGCGTTTAGATGCACATACATGTGGGGCCAAGCTTTTCATGTGTCGTGATGGATGAATCTAAGTCAAAACAACGCAGCGAATCGTTGCAATCATGAGCAAGAACACGTGAAAGTGAATTGAAAACGACTAATTGCAATAATGCAAGAAAACAAAAATTTACACAAAACCAGCAACTGCAAACAGAAAGGCTCTGTTTCCAAAATTTTCAAACAAACTATTTTCTCATTTTTTCTATACTTTTGAAAGCTTTGAAAAAATGTGACTGCAACTGCATCTATCAGTTGTTGTCATGACGCAGATGCCAACCAAACGATTTAGACGCCTCGTAGTTACACCTATCGTTTTCTATACCAAAGCTACGTTTTCAAATTTTTTCCAAATTTATACGAAATAATGATCACATTTGTCTGTGGTAACACATTTTGCTAATTATGCTCGTGTTTAGTTTTTCTACTGCAAAAGGCGCAAATCTGAAAAAATACGAAAACGGGAGCAACACAAAAGTGTAAAACCAAAGAAATCCTGCCAGGTTATTTTTGCACACAACGTTTCGTCTCCAAGCGTTTCTCGCCTGTTTGTTCAATTTGATTGTTTAGCCACTTGGAGCATTGAGATACTATTGCAAGCGTCTTCCAACACTTAAAACTGAAATACACAGCTTCTCTTTCTGAAGTGTGGCATGATGGCATTTTATGACGTAAGAGCTACTCTGCAACTAAACGCCTTGCCTCAAAGGAATTTACTTAGTTGAGTTTTCTTATAGTGCATTACCTGAATGATTAGTCGTCATCTGCCGATGGTATCACGGCCCAAGCTCCCAAAGGAACTTCGAAGCTTTTCTAGTTGTCAACATCATTGGTATAGTTGGACAAGCCTNGATGTTTCGTAAAATACAAGCGCAAGTGCTTTTCTCATTTCNAAGCAGAAATAAGTTGTGAACCAAGACTTCAAAACGTTGTGATAAGTGTTTCAAAAAAATGACCTGCTTTTGAATGTAAATTGCCAAGTGTTTGTTGCATGCAGGTATTTTCAGAAGAAAATCGAGAATTTAATTAACTGCTCAGGTAAAACACGCACTTTTTCAGCACATTGCTCCACCGTGTTTCCTGAAGCGCATTTAATGAAAGATCACCAACATAATTTGTGAATAGATCCGAAAGCAAGACTTATGCGCGTATTTTCCGGATTGTTCATTGAAATCTTGAGCTGTTCTACATATTTACTGAACTTTCTACCAGTTCGATTAGAGAAGGGTACCCAACACTCTGATTTTTCAATTCTCTATTAGTATGAGAAAACGTGCAAGCATCTGCTGAGGTGATATACAGCAACAAGGGTACGCTCTGGTTTATTCGACCAGCACAAATTTCGAAAAAGTGTTTTCACATCTTCCTTCCGGGAAAAGTTAAAGGCAACCAAAAAGCTGCTCCAGTATATGACTGAACTGAAAAATTCGAAGAAATTGAGTCAACCGATTCGTCTGCGTTCGCATCACTGAACTAAGCCGAAATTGAAGTTCAGAGTCTTTAAACAAGAGCACTGCTGCTAGTTTCCTGTTTTCACACTTTCGGAATTCTTGCTCCTATTTCTAAGCCTGCCGCCCTTCCAGCACCACTGAGCTTTCGGCTTGAGATTCTTGCACGCAGTCTTTGACTTTTAAGATTGCAATTAGTGGCGTCGTGCCTGTCCAAAAACGTTTAAAAATATTTGTCTCTACAACTTTTGATGCCTGTAATCATGGGCAGACAAGATGCGGAGTCTGCAACGATAGTTTTTGGTAATTACAGCGAAAGTTGATGACCGCTAACTTTTTTTTGCTTTTTACCTCAAAAAAACATATCGAGCCCCCTCATTCATCGATAGGACGATAACCCTGATTGCAATACACACGAAAACTAACCTGATGCAACAGCCTGGCGCTTGCCGCATACCAGCTAGGTTTTGTCTACGTAAGCATCATCTCTGAAAATCTTTATTCCCTTAATGCGCCTGCCTGCATTACTGCGTGTGATAAAAGCGCGGAGCAAGCAATGCAACGTCTTGACTCTCGGCTATGATAAACCTTTGTTATAGGAACGTTGCAAAGTGTAGGGAAGTGGTTATAATGAAAGAAGCGCCTGCCAAAGAATGGCTCTGAACGAAAAAAGTACAATCAGGAACGCAGTCGAAAGTATGCGCAAGCACAAGTACAGTATTCCGTATACTTTCAAAAAGCTTTGGAGAAAAAGCACAGGGCTTTGTGTTTTGCTTTAAACTGTAGCAGAACAAAGCTCTCATGGCAAAATCAACTTCACACTTATCAGCCCCAAGTAGACTTTCGGCATAAGTCTTACGCCATCTCTATGAAACCAAACACACTTCAAACGTTTACCTCGTATAGCTTTTCACGACTTCACTGGGAGACGGTTGGGCACAAGCATGTCTTCTCACTGGCAATAACGACAAATATGAGACCACGGTTGCCGCCAGAATTTTCTGTAGGTGCTAGCAAACATTACACGCGACGTGAGAGCCACAACCGCGTACCACAACTGCAGTGATATAAATGAGTAATCCCTGTATAAAATAGATAACAGGAATAGAAAACAGGGGCCCTTGTCAGGGGATCCCATGCTGACGTCACCCTCGTGTGTAACCCAACTAGCGGGGAAAAACTTTTCCCTGGATAATACGTCACTTCAAAGGAAACATTGATGTAATTGTGTCGGATTCACTTTATGCTGCAATATTGCAGGACACTTATGAACACAGTTTCAAAGGCATCACGCCTTCGTGAGCCCTGGCAGGACGACTTTGGTGGAACCTAAACATGGCAATCAAACTTCGAATCTTTCGTGTCCTTTCATTTACCTTTTGCTGGCATCATCAGCACATCGCGAAACGTGAAACCACTGGCAACATTTCAGACCTGAATGGCAAGCAAAAGCAATCATTCAACGGAAAAGCCATCAGGAGGAAAAATTTAGCCTACAAAAATGCTTTGCAAAACAGGCAAATTTTTAGAGAATTGTTGAACAGTTTGCTTTTTCGTTACAACTAACGGAAAAAGGTCAGTTGTGGTAACACTGTCCAATGACTGTCGTGAAGAACTCGTTTGAAAAAATTATAATTCATTGTTTACAGTTGCTTTAAGTTTCTCCAAGCGTTTTCTTACGCCGTTGCAAATAAAAAAGTTGCAAAAGAAAAACATTGCGTAGGATGAATATTCCCAATAAATTTTGTTGACAAGGGGTGATTACGTTGTAGTTGAATATCTAGACCACTTTTTTAGTTTTTTTGAAAGGGAAAAAACGCACTTTACGTGTGTTGCGTGAGTATGACTTTATCTACGAGAGGTTTTACGGGTAAACTTTTCACGTATATCAGTTTATATTTAAGCCACTTGGAAGTTTAACTTTATTTTGACTCAAAATTTTAAGGGTTCCGATCTGCCAAATAGCAATTCTTTGAATACACTAATTGAAATTCTTTGTAAGAAAAGCTTGCTTTGTTCAGTAATAAAACTACTTTTCTTACATTGATTTTTGTTGTTTTATTGGGAAGCATTTTGATGACCTCGACAACAGTAATAACAATCGCAAGTAATTAAACCCGCTCACGTGAGGAGCAAAGATTGAAAAGATTAAATGTTGGTTTCACAAGGCAAGTAGGCAAAACAACTTCGCTTTATCGCCACAACTGTCCAACCCATCTTCGACACGCTTCTCTTGCTCAGCTAGATTTATCGAATCATCAAGCTCGGGCGGCAGTTGAGCTACAAATAAAGCTGTTCAAGTGTGAAATTTTTGTTTGCCGCTAATTCGTCCCAAAACAAAGACTTACAGGCTGAGCGGTTTCCCTCTGTCAATCACGATCTAACCGAGCGAATCGGACCGGCAGCAGTGAACAATCAGACCAGTCTGTGGCAAAAAGCAGAGAAGGGCTTAATCTGACACTGATCGATAAGTTTAAATGCGCTAAGAATATATGCACATATTTTGAGACTTTGCTCAAATACCTAGCCTGCACTTATGTACATGAATATAAATCCAAGGATCAAACGCTATCGTCAAGGGAAAGACTTTTTTCAGCCTAAACCAACCATCGAAAGCAAAACTAATCTTCTTGGAAATGCTAATCCTATTTGTTAAAACTATTTTCGCTATCGTTGTTATGCAGTAAGCGTACACCAATGTAAGATTAGCCAACCCTTGAAACTAAATCCTATAAATCCTAAGCAGCGAAGTTGGCTACTGTGGCTGTCCCAAGACGCTCTGAAACACGTTTGAAGCAAACATCAACTCGATCTCGCCGCTTAATTGTTTTCAACACAGCTTGTATTCAAATCAACGCAGACCAGAACTGATAAATTTCATTGGAATGTTTAGCAACGCCTTGTAATAAAAACCGCGGTCTCCTTTTGACGCCCAGCAAATTATATATTTAGATACATACATATAAACCACACGCACAAAATGTTGTTTTGTATACCTTGATTTTGAGGTCCATTCTAATTAACTCCTCCGTTTGACGAAGGTTATGGTGCTGAGGCATTCAAACGCATGGTTGAACACAGATTGAATCTCATTCGCATTACTAAGATCATCATGATTTAGCAACTGAGAATGGCCATCCTTATCTTTTCTCACGTCTTTGACAGATCGCTTTCATAGCATGAATGCCTGTACGAAATCTTTCTTCTTGTTTGACGCTGACTGGCCGAAGGTTCTCTGGAAAAAAAGTTTTAAAAGGAATGCTGTAATTGCATTTCTTTACGAGAATCCTTCCTTCATTTTCGTTTGACTTATGGTTGGATTGACTTCATATTTGTGAGTCAAACCCGCTAATAAAGTGTGCTCGTCCATTGTTCTTACAATGGTCTTTATTACACCAAGTTTGACATATGGAGACAGACGAGTTTTCTTTGCAAACAAATTTTTACCATCATGGCAACAGCAGAGAGACACTCCAAATGTAGTTTCGCTTGCTGTAATGGTTTATCACTACATTAAGTTTCAAGCTAGTTGCCTTTGGCTTAATCAAGAACACAGTTGCTCAATGTGGGTCTCACGCTCCACCACTGAGGCGTGACAACATTTTGGCGAGGCATATGGGTTCAGATTAAATGAGGCGTTGTGTGGTGGCTTTTATAGCCACTTAAATTGATCAGGAATACGTAATTCAATTATGCAAATGTATTCATAAACCCTAAGGTAGAAACCTTTTAATTGAATGAGAAAAAAATGTACTGAATAAAGTTTTGAGCGCTTTCGAGTAACAAACGCATTGGATGACCTTTTGCAGCTCTTCGATTTACATCTCAGTGAAATATTAGTAAAATGTAAACATTTCGGCAGTGCAGACCCTGGTGGGTTATTTTGGGGTCAGTGGCGTACGCAGAAAAGTTTCATGGGGGTTCATTGCGTGGTACATGGTGGTCATTTGTATTTGCAGTGCGCTGTTTGTGACGTCACAATTTTGCGTCATATTCATGTTTCCAAGCCAACGTTTTGACGAAGTTTGTTGACACAATATGCGTATTATTCTGCACGCACTCTCTTTATTTTATACGTCATTGCACTGAATATAAACTATGAGCGCTCCAAGTTAGGANATCAGAGGAAAAGACACTCAACGCTTTGACACGCAGTTCATACTTGCAAAAATATCAGGCTGTGCGTTAAAACAGGGATGTAAAACACACTCATCACTCCGTCAGAGCAATTTACAACTGCAAAATGAGGCTGCAGGCTGCACTTATGTCTCGTAGAATACGAACAGTCGAGCATAGAAGGTTCGCGGCTGGACTGGCTGGCGCACACCCCGGTCTGCAAGATCGAATCTTGCTAAACTATACACAAAAATTGAGGATGCGCATATAGTACGCAAGAAAACTTTCGTTTTTTTGTATAGAAGTCCAGCAAACTTTTAGTTTTTCTTTTTCCTTGCTGAAATATTATCAAATGCCTGGATGCTTCTGTGTTAAGAACTACCACTTTCGAGCTCGTGCAACAGTTCTATCATGTTAGAGAAATTGGTATGATGTAGCCAATGCGGTCGTGGCCAGCGCATGCGCTGATCAGTCATAGCAGACAAAATAAAGACAATTGTTTGGGATAAAGTGAACTATCGCGGAACACAATCTTAAACATGCGTAGTGGACGAAATGGCCGCAAAAATGGGGAGATGGGTCCTGGATGCAGAAGATAACCCAGATTCCCACCAAAACCTAATTATTACTTTTTAGCCCATTTACAATGTTCCTTGAAAATTGCATTACAATATCATTCCGTGGTATTTGCATTAAGGCGACAAATTAACAAGCAAAAAAATGCAAAAACAATCAATCTCCTGTGTGCAGGTAATGAAGTTTTTGCAACACATCAAACTCAAGGGGGTATTAACCCCAAACCCCTCCCTTGCGTACGCCCTTGGGACGAAAGGTCTACAAAAAGTAGTGAGATGGTTTCTGGACGCAGACGATAACCCCGATTCCCACCAAAACCTAATTATGATTTTTTGGCCCATTTGCAATGTTCCTTGAAATTTGCATGCAACATCATTCCGTAGTACTTGCATTAAGTCGACAAATTAACAAGCAAAAAGTATGTGAAAACAATTAATCTCCTTTGCGCAGGTAATAAAGTGTTGGTAAAATATCAAGCTCAAGGGGGGTTTAACACCACCCCCACCCCATTGCGTACGCCCTTGCTCGGGGTTTACAATATTTTTGAAAATGAAAGTGAGGCTTGGGACAAGAAGAGGTTAATAAAAACACCGAGCTAGAAAAGGACGTTGCATTTCACTTCAGAAAGATGAATCTTCAATGAAATTATTTTATAGCTCTTGCGTGAAAAAAAAGGTTTTGAACTTTGTTCGGGCTTGCATTCAGAATTTGTTGAATGCCAGAAACAAGAAGAAATTCTTTCAACACTACCTGTACTGACGACATCATTCGCAGAATGCAGTAATCCTCGGAGCGGCAGGGAATGCTACATACGTTGGGGTACAGGAAACAATGCTAAACCTATGCTTAAATATACATTATCAGTTCTGGTTTTGAAGATTCTTTTGCATTAAACAAGTCAAAAATGTTCATCTTGAAAGTGTTGTGGGATTTCTCTCCATTTTATACAATGCAGCCATAGGCATTACTGCAGTGGATTTATGCATATAACCAATGTGAATTCCTATAGGCCTACGTTGGTATATTACTGCATGGGTAACCAAAATTGTTTGGATTACTGCTTTAAATGCTGTGATGATTCGCCGTTGATCTTTGACTGTGAAGTTGTAACAATGTTAGAAAAACAAGCTGGTGTTACTTATACATTTGATTGGGATGATAGCATATTCATAAAATGGTTGTTTGCGCCCATTAGTCAAAAATTTAGTGATTTAATTAAAGCTCAGTACAAAACAAAATAATTACCTTAGTTTTGAATAAGTAAAACTGTTGCAAATCACTAACGACCAGTACACGCCCCTGCTTTCACTCCGAGATTCGATAACAATTATAGCGAGAATATCTTGAACTAAACTGAAATATTTAGAAAAACATTCATTGTATACCAGTTTCTTGAGACTGACAATGCAAGTTTTCAGCGTTTCCAGTTTCACAATCCCTTTGTTCGGATAGCACAAAGTTAAAAGAACTTATACACTCGTTACCACTCACTGATCCTAATTAGTACATATGCAACTTATTCAGCAAACATTCTTTCATTAACATCAGTCTTATCAACACAAGACACATGAATACTCTCAGTGACAAGTAACAGCATATTACATGAATTGAGTTTTATTACGTTGAAGACGCTTTAGGTTGATCAGAACATTTCCACAACTACCTGCTGTTACACCCACCAAATTATACATTTATATACATACAGTACATACCACATGCACAAAATGTTGACTTGTATGCTTTGAACTTAAGGTCCATTCTAATTAACATAACTGAATATAAGTACCGTATTCATTCGATAGTAAGCCGCTTATGAATTTTTTTCATCATTTCGTGCGGCTTATATAATCATCAAGGGCGGCTTACATTTTTTATTCATTTGCCTTATCAAAAGGTACAGATGACGCTCAGTCTTTCGTTGGCTGCATTTAGTCTACCAAATTATCCGGATTCTATTCTTTTAAACATCACGTGCACATCCGTCACAGGAGGGATCATGATGAACGGAATGCAGTTGTAGTGGTGTAAAAAATCGTTACCAGGGTTGCCAAAAACGCTAAATTTGCTTGTACGCGAATGTATCTCAGAGGCTTAGATAACGTATGTTCAAAGGCGGCTTATAATCAAGGGCGACTTACAATCGAATGAAAACGGTAGAATAAAATTCACAACTATCTGCAGTGTAAAAGAAGGAACCTCTTTAAACGGTAATCCGCCCAACCAGCAAATCCAGGCCGATGTTGAGTGACGACAACTCGAAGCTTTGTTTGTAAGAAACTTATAATTTTATGGTCTTGTGCTTGTTTTCCTGTGATTTACCTCTGAATATTCGCGCAGCAGCAAAAACTCAGTTGGCGGTTAATTGCAAATAACTGTCAATCATAACTTTCGTGTTTTGTTTCTTTATGTGATGTTAGCGCTTACACCAGTCTCAGCCACGCCAGCGTTTTCATGCATATAACTTTCACAGTGGAAAGTTGTTATAAAACATGCGGCAAGAAAGTCTGGAACGTCTGACCCCAGTGAAATAAATCAATAAACGTTTGCGCACAAGTCAACGTGGCTTCCAACGTGTCACAAAATTAACGCAAGTAGGAATGAGAATGAAAAAATTTGAACATGTCACGTCCTGCAAGTAGAACGCTGCTGAAGTCCTTTGAGTCTGGACTCGGGACGTATGTCACGTCAACAAGTGTATTTTCGTCGTCGAAAAATGCTCTTTCTCACCGTTGAAATTATTCAAAACAAACTAAAAAATTCGCTAAGAACGCCAACTTTTTCCGCCTTTTCGGATGAAAAAGTTGCTCTTTGTTAAGGAAAAGTTTAACTTTGAAATTTTCAAATACTCTGCTTAAGTTTTGTTACAAAAGTGTTTGGTAAAACATTATGAATATCGTTGTTACTTTACAAGAAATGCTATCCAGTTTCTTAAGAAATGCATAAAATGAAAAGTTAAGTTTTGTTATCATTTTGAGTTAGTATCAGTTTATTGCGCATCAGTCTGTCACATGAGAAGTAAGAATAATGCTGCATAAATTGTGAAGACTTACCTTTTGCCAGCGTAGTTAGACGCGTTGGAAGTTAAATTGAATGACTATGTTTTTGCTTTTGCACCTGACAAAGTTTTCAGGTTTTCCAGATGTATAGTTTTAACTAAGGTAACTTGTAACTTCAACTAGGATGCAGAAAGAACTCCGTGGTTAAAATCAAGTCTGTACAATCACTCGAAATTTTAGGGAGCCCTCACCCTTCAGTTACACAGTTTGTAACAGGACAGAACGCACATGTCAATGTCAAACGCTTGATAGGTTGCAAAAAAAGACAAATTTATGAAACTAAGAACAAAAATACTAACTACGTAAAAAGTTGTTGTTGCAAGCCCAAAATTGCTGTTGAACAGTGATTTGGTCCTCTTGAGGATCACTCTCGAATATCCGACACAAACAAAAATAACCTTCTTGAACAAAGTCGTTCAGCTCGGCGGCAGCTTTTTTTACTATAGTTCTATAAATTAATGCCGCAGCAGGAAATTCAATCTGCTTTTACGAGCTCAGCTTTAGAAATATTGTGAACAGTGCAGACATTACTAAATTCTATCAAACATTATACGCAGAAACAAGATCTGCGTTGTTATAGTCCTGTTTCAACAAAATGTGCAAAAAACGTAAATGCAAAGATGCTTCACCAGGTTTTTTTAAGGAAAATATTAGGTACCCGGTATGGACCTGTAGGGACCGGATTTCTCTGATTATATGGACCCGATTTTCTCTAATTCTAGGGACTCAATGATGATTTTCTCTGATTCTAGGGACCCGATTTTCAATTCTAGGGACCCGAGTCAGGTCCTTAAAACACCTTAAAAAAACCCTGTGCTTCACACCCTTTTGCATAAGTCAGTTCGCGTGGAGAAAACCGCATAAAATTTAAACACAGCCATTGAAAATCGCGAGTCATTTGTTTACATAGCTCGGTCATGATCGAAACATTAGAAAGGCTATAAACATCCCCATCTCGTCACCCTGCGTACAAGCAGCACCATAAGGGGGACTTTGAATAAGTTTGCCACAATTTGACAACTTGTAAAAGCTTGTAAATTTGAAGCAAGGATTTTTTTAGGGTTTTAGATAAAAAAGGTTTTTGGCAATGGCAAAATTTTCAAATTTAAAGCAAAAATGTCGATATTCTTCAAGGTTCAGGTAAAGGTATTGTCTCTTCCATAACTATTTCTTGAATATTTTGTCAGACTGACTGCAGGTTTTGTTCTGGATGTATTTTCGTGAGAACATCCACTGCGGCTGCAAAACGCGTGAGGTTGCAAATAGAAGTTTTCAACATTCTGATGCATAAAATGTCATATGCTCTCTCCCCGTGAAACCAAGAGATAGTGGTGAACGTTTTTTCGAATGGCACAAATCCGGCGACCATCAACAAAATTATACACAAATTTTAAACGTTTTGGTGTTAACCAATTTGCTTTGCATGGAATACACATACCTGAAACAAGTGCTAGAATTTGATAAATATTGCATTTAAAAGTAATGGTTTAAAACGGATTTTCTACAAGAACGTGTTTTGGAATCGATCAAAAAAGTGAAAGGCAATCGGTTTACATAAAAACATAGCCCACGCGTTTTTTCCCAAACTTTCATGAGTTTTAGTTAATTTCCGAAATGCTGCCGGTTTCGGAACAGAACAAATTTGAACAGAACAAAGTCTTGCGAAGTTTCGGAACAGAACAAAGTCTTGCGAAGTTGCATAAAAAATAAAAAAAAACGCCAAAACACTGTCTATCGAAAGGAATTCTTTCCCAACAAAGGATCAGACACAAAGATATTACAGAGTTTATATTTCGCCTACTAGGCAGGCAACTTTAGCTCTTATTCAAATAGACGCCAAAACTATCGATTTGCATAAAATGATGTTGGACGTTTTCAAAAAGTAGTTTTCATCGTCAGCAGAATTTAATGAACTTACCCCAAAACACTAAACCATGCAACACCCAGGGTATGACGATTTTACAAAGGACAGAACTGGGTAAATACTTAAACGAGATTGCGATGTNAAGAGATGTATTTATCTGANAAACTACAAATTCTAGGTGGATGAAATTAAACAAATTAAACGTTCAACANAACAATTTTTTACACAAATCTAGATTGAGAAATTCAAGAAATTCAANCATATGTGGATTTTGCAAACGTTTCAAACGTTTTCATTCTGCGCACATCGTGTGACCTTGCACAAATCAAGTCGCTCGTCTGGTTCCTGCCAATCACGATGCAGCATGTCTTCGGTAACACTTTCCAGCACATCAGCAATACTCTGCTTGAGTTCCTTTAAGTTTATGGGAAGAAGATGGACACAGACCAGTCTTTTCGCGTAATCCCAAAGACAAAAGCCTACTAGATGTCAGATCAAGTGATCTTGGCAGCCCTTTCAACAACTCATCGTCTTTACCACCAACACGCTCAATCCACCTCGCAGGAAGGTTAATTAACATTAAGACAAGCCCGCACAGCAGTGAGCTTCCATTGAGGTGGAGCCTCGTCCTATAAAATTTTAGATTGTTCATGTTCGTTTGCTATGAGTTCATCAAACAATTCAGATACCTCACGTGCTCAGTCGCACGGCATAAGGATATTCCACGCCTCGAAATGCGGACATTATGCTTGTTGACTTTGCTAATCGTATGAGACGTGGCCTCATCACCAGGCCCGTAACCAGGGGGGCGCAGGGAGGGAGAAGCCCCCCCTAGCAAAATTTTCGCCACCCCTGGAAAAATGTGTTGGAAATAGTTTAAAACTATTGGACACAGTTCAAAAAATTTGGGCCCCTCTCAGAAAACTCTTCGCCCCTCCTGGTGTCCCAAGCTGGTAACGGGCCTGCTCATCACTACAAATCAGAAATCTTTCAAACCTGTCTTCTTCTGGTTCCTCTTGCATCTACATAGAAATACCTGCGCTTTTGTATATCATGCCCTTTGTTAGGGTCTGAACGAGTTGAAGCTTGCAGGGTGGCATTCACAAGAGTTTCGTAACGACACGCCAAACTGTCATTGGAGGAATCTGTGTTTCCACACTTGCTTTTCTTATGGCCTTTCTAGGACTTCTTCCAACTATACTTTCGGATTTTTGTCTTTTCCAACACTGCTAGTCGTCCGAATCGTTTGGCACTGAACAAACAACCTGCCATTTTAAACTTTGTTTCCCATTTCCAATTCTGTACTGCAACTGATGCTTTTTCTGGAATTGTTTTACAATTGCACGCTGTACAGTCTTTTAAGATTGTATTCGACCACACCTTAACACGCAAAACGCCTTTTCTAGTAAGTGAATGTTGCTTTCATACCTGAAAAGAGAAGCGCATGAAACATAAATTTTGAATTACTTCTACACACGCTGTTACAATTTGAAATCATTTAAAAAAAGTGGTTAAGCTACGGGATTGCGTAATGATAACAAAGCTTTTGGAACACCATGTGCATTTTTGCGTCAATGAATACTGTGACAAACCATTCCTGAGCGATCAGTGGCGAAGGTCAATGCCACGGGGTTATGTTGGTGATTGCATTGGTTATTACTTTTATATTTACTTTTGTTTAAATCTGCGGTGTTTGCGTTGTTGTTTCTACTGTAGGTTTTGCGATTGGAATTGAACAAAACATCATTTACATTACAACCCTTCAAAGTGAGTTGGTCACGCACCGCTGAAGCTAATACGGTTGGTGCGATTTCCGGTCAGGTCCACTGCCATACTTCAAACTTATCAGTACTTGCGGCCGGTCCAGACACGTGCTTAGCATTAGTGGATGTGTGCGAGGAAAAACTTCATGCGCGATGCTGCCATTGGCTCGCCACCAATGCGCAATCCACTTCGAACGTTGCAACGTGGTCACCGGCCCGGATCAAAACGGAAATGGGTCCCGCAGAACACTCATGACGAAGGAGTACAAAGCCAGTATAATGAAACTTTCTTCTTTCACTTACATCATAGGGTGCAATGATCGAATGAGTTATTGTTGGGTATCACGCAAATCCCGAACAAATGCAAAGTACACTGCATGGGCAAAGTTTGAGACAGAAATTCGAGTAGTTTAGAAACTTGAATTTCTATCTCATTTCTCTGGTTGCTAATCCCATTTTTATGATTTTTTTATTAAACTTTCAGCACTGACTACGCTGAAACAATTCGACACCTCGTATGAAAATTGATCAAGAGCAAAGTGTTATGCTGCTAATTTTATAAATCGCTTCGTCTGCTGACTCCAAATTTTGAAACTTTGCAAGTTAGGCTGAAGAATGATACTGTACTTATTTATTTGCGTTTTTTAATATTTTATGCTTTTATCAATTTGCTGCACGTGCAGTGACTGTAGAATACATTTCGCGAGCGCATTTGAATGTCGTGTTTCTCGCCTTGTTTGAAGAAACAGTTGTTAATCCATATTCTTCTAAATTATGATAAACGCGTTTGTTAAAACTAACAATATGTAATATAACAATTCAAACGAATACGCGGACTTCGAGAGATAGACACGCAATAAAGAAATTAATTGATCACCGCCATTCCGTCTCCCTAGTGACAGCGGTTTTGTATGAAAGAGTTTTCCCTGTATTTTCTTGACCCTTATAATGAACATGCTGACCTGATTGGCGTGGACGAACATTACACATCGGCATTGCTGTCTCGCGCACTTCCTGAATGTCGAAAGCTTTAACCGCTGCTGTCTGTAATCTAGTTGTGTCTCTTGTGTACTGCTAACCTTAGCACTTCGTTAATCTTACTAAGGTCGTCGAGGTGAGGTTTTCAGTAATCTTAAAAGCGTAGACAGCATCCTTGATGCAACCTGTTAGTGGAGAACAAAAACCTTGAAATGCTTGTTGTGAATTATTTTATTTAAATCTTGATTAAAATATCAACCAACTTTTTGTATTGCACAGAAAAAGCTACCGTAAAACCTCTATTTGAGCGCCACCTCTGTTTGAACGTCACCTCTAACAGAACGCCACTATAAAGGAAGGGTTGAAAAAATAGAGCGCCACCCTCTAATTGAACGCCACTTTGATGAATTCTTCTATTTCGGAAATAGTTGCGGCTGAAATCTCCTTTCTTCCGTGTTTCTCCAAAAATAACGCCTACCCTTGATATTGATGCGGAAAGTATTGAAAATGACGAGGACGGCTTCAACAGCGACGTGTCACTTGATTTTCACCACCAGTGAATCTGTGATTACTTAC